>ENA-UOTZ01001610-UOTZ01001610.1-compost-metagenome-genome-assembly--contig:-NODE-1610-length-14702-cov-6.253949_pt1 | contig 14702 bp, 11 predicted proteins | sample MGYA00238144_ERZ746983 | MGnify/ENA primary metagenome ERZ746983 (study PRJEB28759, sample SAMN06268863) | compost metagenome | isolation source: single cell | place: USA: California, Emeryville, Joint...
ATCTGAAGGTATCATACCGGTGTTGGAGAAGTTTCTCTTTCTGAGTTCAAATTCCTTAACAGCCAATCCCTTTCTCAAAATTTCTTCGGCTTTCTTGCCTCTAATGCTGATGCTGCAAGCGATCTTTTCGAATCTTCTGATACCGAAGGTTCTGATGGTGAAGCGAGCCTTGGAGAGGACTGGCTTCTTGCCGACGAGATCTTCGAGGACCTTAGCGGCCTTGGTGAGCTTATCGCCGGTTTCTCCGACGGAGATGTTGAGGACGAGCTTGTTGATCTTGATCTCTCTCATTGGGTTGTCTGCCTTGCTCTTCTTGGTGGCACCAGCGGTGGTGGTGGCTTTAGCTTGGGCTTTGGACATTTTTACTTTTTGGGATTCACGTAATAATTTATTAGAAATTATTTGTATTATACTCCCGATTTGCAAATTTTAATAGGTTGTGGTGACAATGAAGGTCTGAAAACGCTTTTAAGGGATTCATGAGATGGTCTATGAGTGAGGGTAAGGGGGAGGTTGGTTCAATTTTCAAGAAGTGATGCAGAGTGTAGAGGTTGAGGGGAGGAATGAGTGATTTATTGGCATTTTCAATTAAGGGTTTCACATAACTCTGCAATTAGATATCTTTGCATAAATAGCAATTAAATGACAAAAATTCAAATTTCCTCTTTCTGATGGATTGAAGCATAATGCATATAGTACTTCATAGAGGCATTGTGCTACCAGAGAGAAGAGGAATGTGACTTGCATCTGAAGCGCAACGTTTCATCATAAATCAACAAAAATATCTGAATATCATATTGCTCAATACGATTGACTTAGGATATCAGTCAAGTGACATTCATTACTGTATAAAAGTGTTTCAAGCACTGATTATAGTAAATATGGAAGACGTCTCATATCAACATTTAAATTTTCCCTTTCAATGATATTGAAAATTTTGCCATATTAACGATCTTAACGTATTATGACTTCTATTAAATGCCTCAGATTCTTATGCTTTTTGATCTAAGGGAGTCTTTTAATAATGAAAGGCATATTGTTGTGCGAATTTTCGCTAGAAATTAGAACATGGTTGGCAATTTTTTCAGATTGCACCATTAGAACTCATAGTAAATCGAGCTTAAAATCTATTTATATTGAGCGTATGACCTACTTATTACTCATAAGCTAAATTCCGAACTCACTCTAAAACTATTTCCCTTTCGCGGCCTTCGTCTGCAAGAATTGCATATATTCTTCCTTTGTCATCTTGATAGTGAAAACAATCTCATCTTGGTTCCTATTAGCAAAAAGGAAATTAATCCCTATGCAAGACTCCATTTGCATACTCAATCGGTTTCTTTTGTTTATCTTCTTGCTGCTTACTCGCTGAAATTCTACTTTGTGATGACTCTTTTCCTCTCGTAGGTAACGGAGATCTCGTCTTATCGCCTCCTGTGGTCGGTCGGTTCGTTGTTCCTTTACTTACTTTCGCCTCGGACGACGTTTTTCCACTCTTGAATGTCTCCTATGATACCATATTTTAGCTCACTTACGCGCAGATTATATTACAGCCATGTTCGACGAAGCGAATCTATCATCATAACCCGACGAGACCCCTTGCCTAGTTGGTCCTGCTGACGTCCGGGATCCAACACCTGCGACTACGAATTGCGTTTGGTTCAAAAATTACGATAAGCAATTTACGTTTTTCCTCTTCAGAGGCGAATGGGTCATTTTTTTTGGCTACGCGACCAGACTGTCCATATTCTTCTGATTTGAAAGGATCGCTAATGAATTTCGTTAGCTAATTATCCCCAGGATGCGAGTGAATACTTGAGATGAGAGTTTAGGGCAGGTTCTGGGGTCTTGATGCCGGTTTCAATTGAAGTATAGAGCAGCTTTCTCAGTTTGATTTTCAGCTTTTCGAAATATGCGATTCTGTAATCCGTATAGTTTTTCTCATAGAAAGCATCGATCTCTTCAATTCGAGCTTTAATTGCTGCTTGCATCACCAAAATGTTTTGTAAGGCGGATTTATCTCCTCGCTTGAGATTCTCGATGAGTCCTATAGAAGTAGATTTTGAGAGGTGTGTGGACTTGGTTTAGATACTCAAGTATTCTGCTGAGACTTTGTCGATTTCTTGAGCAATGCAGGGAAGAAGGTCGAGTTTGAGGCGGAGCCAAAAGATCATTTTCTGTTTGTTTGGTTAATTGATTTTAACTAACTTTTATTTTGCAGATTTTAAATATGAAAAGATCATTGCATTATTGAGAATTGCACAACCGTTAGAAAGAGAGAGAAAATTTTGTTTTATTAAATTATAGCCATAATTTTGATCGATCCATGTAAAAAATGGTGAGAAGCCATGGGATCTCTCAAGCTGAATGTTAAAGTTGTAAGTGTTGAAACCAGTTTAGACAGTAAAATCATCATCTGCCAAAGGCATGGGAAGTGATCCATGACGTTAGTAGTACTGCGGATTTTGTGGTAAATGGCTGATTTTTAATGAAATAGCCATAGATGTGCACTGAAATCGAGTTACCTTCATCATAAAAGCAAGTTTATGAGGTCTCAACTACTCAGAAATTTTGTTTGTTGGGATCTAGTAAAAAGATACTCAAACAATAAAATGTTCGAAGTGGAATGCACTTCTTTAGAAGAACAATCAAACAATCCATTGAAAATAGGTGTTATAAACCAGTTGAGAACGAGATGACATCGGTTATTCTCTATTATCAATTTTCTCACCAGAATTCTGTGGTAAATTGATTACTTCCTCGCGAGTTCAGCCCATTTGAGTAAATTAGAGGATTTATCTCACAAGACTATTTTTCCTTTTCAAATCACGTTCGAGATAATCGCTCATAACATTTTGAGGACTTTAGAACAGATACAAGCTCTTAATCGAAAAAAATTAAATAGATTTGCAGAAAGAGCCAGATTCAATGTTGAAAATTTTAAAGAAAGACGATGAATACACCCAAAAGCCTTCAGAAAAGGCCATCTTCGACATTCAACAAAACAAAGAACCTATCTACAGAACATTGTACCTTCACAACTCTCTCTTCTCACTCATCTCATCTTAAATTCTGAAGGCGCCCAGTCTCCATCGGAACTTCCGTCATCGGTCTCTTCTACAAGGACGGAGTCATGATAGCCTCTGATACTGGCCTCTCTTATGGCGGAAGAATCCTCCAATTCAAAAGCGCAGAGCGTGTCGTGAAGGTCAACGACCAGACCCTCATCGGTAAACTTCATTACCCAGTAATTCAAGCGTAATTCTTGCTTTTAGCTTCAAGCGGCGAGTATAGCGACTTCCAAGAAATCGTCAATAAGCTCAAGGAGATCGACCGCGATGTTAAGAACTACGATGATAAAAATCAGTATTCACCAAAGGATTACGCCAATTATTTGGGTAAAACACTTTTGCTTTACCCCTCTAACCCCCTATCATGGATGATTAGCTAGATTAACTTACGCAAAAAGAAGCAAAATTGACCCTCTTTACTGCCAGAACGTCATTGGTGGATTTTCAAATGGTGAAAGATTCCTGTCCTATGTTGACTTGTATGGAACTAAGTTCGAAAACACTCATATCGTCACAGGATTCGCGAGATACTTCGCGACACCAATCATTTACAATGATTGGAAGCCTGATATGAGCGAGGAGGAGGTGAAAAAAATCATTAAGAAATGTTTCACGGTGCTCTTCTATAGAGACTGCAATGCGATTGATAAGTAATTTTCATGCGTCGAGGGTGGTTGCTAATGCTGTTTTCTAGGATTCAGATCGCTGTGGTTGATAAGAATGGCGTCAGAATTGAAGAACCAACGATCGTTGACTCGAAGTGGGATTACAAGGGTTACGCTGAAAGAGCTAATGAGGATATTAACTTCCAATAAATGTTTAAGAAAAAAATAATTTGAAAAAAGGTGCATTTGGTAGAAGTAGATAATAAAAGAAAATTAGTGAAAGTTTGTAACGAGCTGCATCGAAAGTGTCTTGATTGTCTTGATTAGAGATTTACTGATTGTACATTTCAGAAGTAGTTGCCATTAGGAGACTGATTCTCAATATTTTCATATGATCTGAATCAGGAGGATTTGAAAGCTAAAGTATAAATGCAGCTTTTTGAATCGTATAAAAGTAAGAATTCAAAGGGGGCAGTTTACAATGATTACTTCTCAACATATGAGGTTTCGAAGCTTCAAGTTTACGAATCATTGCTTTAATAAAATAATGATTGTTGGACGAATGTACTCTCAATAGAAACAAATTTTCTAAAATAGGTGCTGCTCCCCTCACCTTGTTTATTTTTAGTTTATTCTTCGTGAACACTCCCCCCCCCCTTTCTCCCCTAATCACTTCATTATCTTTCTAATCGCCTTATTGTTCAGGAATAACATCTGATTTGAAAGGCAATTATCAAATTCCATCTGAAAAAGCATTTCGAACTTCACTATGAGATTTTCATTCTTAAGTTTTAGGCGTTTTTTCTCTCGCTACATTCTAATAATGCCTCTCTTATTTGGAAATAATCATAAATAACGTTTCCAATTTTCTTCTCACCAACTCCAACAATTCTTCATAATCTTTTTTCTTTAGATATTTATCATAAGGCGATTACAAAACGTAATTTTTCTGCTATAAAATTAATCGCTCAAGAGCTCAGTTTAATCTTGCCAAAAAATCGCAGTGGTATTTACTCTATTACGCTCTGTTCTGAGAAAAATTTTTAATTCACAGAACCAAGTCCTGGCTAGTGTGATCTAAAATGGACCTCTTCATGTCTGAGGCGGCCCGCCTCAAGCAGCTCAAGTCAATCGAAACCAAAATGAAGATCTGTGACTACACCGCCGCTCTCGTCGCCTGCTCCGGGATCTTGATCATGGCTCCCGAGGTGAACAATTCCCTATATTCTCTTTTATCTTAAAAACCTAATAGAGCTCTCTTTACTACGACTACCTTTCAGAGGAGCTCCAAGCCACATATGACTGCCTCATCGCAACTAAAAACAATTTCAAACTCTGCAAACTCACACCAGTAAGAGTTTTATTTCCTACAACCGAGATAATTCTTCCTCCTTATAGAAAAGTCCTCCGGAAGAGACTTACGCTTCTTTTCTACGAGCACTAGTGTCGTTAGGAACCATTATAGTTGGTACTTGGGAAAGTTTATTCAACTTGATCTGATAATTGCCATAGAAATGTTCCTCGTGCTGAGGTATCTGATGCTTGTTAAATACGCCAAGGCCAGAAAGGAAGTCAGATCACAAAGTAAGCACTTAGTGAGACATCAGAGCTGATTACTCTTATAGCGACTCTCTGTAATTCGAGGCTGAAGTGGCTGCTGATCATTGAAATGCTCTATATTTTGCTGCATCTGCCGCCTCATGTGAACTACACGTGGATCGGCGTTCAGCAAGGGAATCAGCTGACATACACGTACGCGTTCGGCTCTTACAACTGATTTATTTTTCCTTTCAATAGACTTGACACGCTATTCACTATCGTGCTAATTGGAAGGGTATATCTGATTTTCAGGGTCGTTTCAGTGTATTCTGTGTGGAACTCTGATAAAGCAATAGAAGTTTGGTATTTATCGCTCAAAGTCGCTTGATTTATTAATCGGATACAATTAGTAATGAGAACCTTTGTGAAGGTGGCCCTGGATTTGCGTTAAAAGCGGAGGTTAAAACTCGGCCTTATATAATCACTGGAAGCGGCATGGTTATATTCATTTTTGCCTTAGGATTCGCAATGAAGATTCTCGAACAGTAAATCTCACACTATTGCGACAAAGATATCATTACAACATAATAGACCTTATGAGTATGTGTCGGGACTTAACTGGGACTATGTTTGGAATGGCTTATGGTGTGTTATAGCAGCTATGACGACGGTTGGATATGGCGACTTTTATCCAAGGACGCACTTGGGAAGATTGGTTTGCATTGTTGGAGCAGTGATAGGAGCGTTTTTGGTGTCGTTGATGGTTGTTGCGATGAGTGAGTCGTCGACTTTTGATCATGCTGAGCAAAGGGTAATTACTAATTGTTGCTATGACATTGGAGAAATAATGGATTATGATCGAAGGCGTTTGATAAATATAAAAAAATTGAAGAGGTGAAAGATCTAAGAAAGCAGTCCGTAAGAACGATTGCGGCAGCGTATCGGCTTCATAGGATGATTGGAGTTGAGCCATCTCGATACCAGCTTAATAAGAAAACCGAGTTGCTGAAACATCACCTCCTCCTGTTCAGAAAATTGAGAAAGTATATCATTAGTTGATGAAATATTTTATTCAAATACTTATCTCGCAGGGCATTCGTTACAGGAGAGCTAGCAACTCCCTTGAGCTACCTGATCGACCAGTTCCAAGTCAAGCTTAACGCTCGATTGGACAAGATGTATTATTTTGGTGTAGTCATAAAGCGCCTGGAAAAAAGAACAAAAAACATCGCCGTAATCTCCTCTATGAGTCGATATGCTTTATAAAATATATGTTTCCTCTCTCTAGAGCTGCCAACAAGCCATCGGCGATCTCGCAGATAAAGTCTACAGTCAAAGCATGATCTTGAATGCCGAGATAAACGGCAACCCTAACGCCAAAATAAAGATCCGTCAAACGATCAACAATAAAGAAACTTCTAAACTATTATCAGATGAGCAAATCGATGTCGAAGCAATGCTTGAGGAAACGAAGAATTTAATCGCCGCACAGAAAAGCGAGGCTCAGAGTCCAAGGAAAAAAACTCTGATATTAGATGGTAGAATCTCCCCGCCTCGAGGCCGAACCTTAGTAAAACTGAATGATGAACTCGAACAGCCGCTCAATTCTACACAGCCTCCCAACAATCAAAATACTATGTCTCCTGTGAGACAAAGGACGCTTGGTCCAGCCAATTTTACAGAAGCTCAGGCGAGAGTTGGCGGTCTTCAGACAGGCGAGGGAGGAGGATCTTTGACGAAACTCAGAATGGCAAAGTTAGTGAGTGAGATAGCGGAGAGACCAGAATATAGCAATTCGCCGGCGAAGCAGAATCAGATCCCTCAACAGCAGCTTCCTGAGGAGGGTCTGGAGTACATTGAAAGTGCATTGAGGCTTAACCCGCAAAGCGTCAATAACCCCAACCAATGGGAAGAGCAGAGAAAGCCTGACACGAGAGGTGCCAAGAAAAATGATATTCATCCTGATTCTTCTCCTTTTCTACCAGACACAGTCTTGAACCGCTTCAAACCTATTCTTGCCAACACTCTCAAAAACGTTGAAACGGCTGCTCCTACGAAAACTGATCTACCAGCAGAGAACCCACAGGACTCGCCGGGGAGACGAAATCGTTCCCCAATCCCTACGATTCAGCTCCTTAACTCTACCAAACCGCGTAGTGATAAATCCCCTATGGAAAGGTTCCTTGAAGACCGCATCAAAGCATTGGATTCGTTTCCTAATACTCTAAACCAGCTCCCTACACAAAACCTTGAAACTGCTAAAAACACGACTATTGGTCCAATTAACCCAGTAAACCAAATTCCTACCACTTGGATTGGAAATCTTGGTCATACCAGCCCAATCCCTCAGCAGCCAGTAGCCCAGAATGCCAACACACAGCCTCTAACGCGTCCTAAGGAGAATACGCCGGTTGCTCCCACTAACGATCACCTTGATCGTCAGAAAAAAAATGTGTCGCAGAACAATCTACCGCAGACTCTTCAAACAGTCGCTAAAGAAGGACTATTAGCGAATGGCAACTCGCAGAATGCCATACCTGCCGATCTTAGAGACAAGATGGCTCAAGTGCCATTTTGGGCGAAAAATCTTCAAGCTAAAGTTCAAGCGCCGATTGACCAAAACCCAACAGACAACCCTCAATACGCGATTCCTTCAGACACAAAAGAGGCGATGAATCAAGCGCCTTTCTGGATAAAAAGCAATCCACCAACGCAACCAACTACTCAAAAGCAGATTCGAGAAGACATCCAAAGTCCTATACGAACTTTATTAGATGCTACAATCAATGGAGTAAACCCGGAAAAGCTGCCCTTTGTCATCAAGACAAAAGATACGAACCCATTGGCTAACCAGCAGAATTTAATCAAGTATGATCGGTCTCGGAAAGACCCTGTTGCGAAGAATCACGTTGTTACCAATACCGCCGTGAAGGCCAATCTCATAATGGGAAATAACAACGTTAGTCCTAATATGAAAGAACCTACTACAGGGAAGAGACATGATCTCACGCCACTGATGGAAGCGATGCTTAAGAGTCAAAGAAACGCAGCGAATCCTAACCCAAGCACAAAGGTTATCCCTGTAAAAAGGCTGTCGAAGTTGCAGCACGAACTAAGCAACGTACTGAGTCAGGGAGTCCCCATGAAGATAGATAATAAAAACGCTGATGTCTACAAGCCCGACGCACAAGCGGGCGGAGTGAATAAAGGGAAGCTCTTGGGAATAAAAAATCCGTAACAAATCAATCGTTTTGAATGAAATTTGTGCTAATTTTTTCAGGTTTTAATAATAGGGGTGGTGATCTTTCGCTCGGAGACCTCCAGATGATGAGAAATCAAAAATATATTTAACTTTATCAACATTTAATGTATTCATGTTAGTTTTAATTGCTCAGTAGATAAGGTAATTTTTCTAAATTTCATATAAACCTTCTGCTAATTTGTTGAGTTAATATTACATTTTTCAGCTCTGATGAGCTATTATGCGACTTTCCTTTCCTTTTCTTACTAATAAAGTAAGTCGGAGAAATTAACGACTCCAATTCTAGAAACATGTTTCATACATTAATTGATGCTCATTAGTGCTTATGGCTTGGAAATAGGAAGATACCTCAGTCAATTCTAGATAATTCTGCAAAAAATCATTGTCACATGTTCGCCGAACCTTCCATCGCATGCTGGAGCCAAGTAAATTTAATAAAAGATACGACGTATAGATTTTTTCTATCAGAATTATATTTCAAAAATCAATCCTCAAAGAAATACCATCGCTCAAACCTCCACAGCAATGCTGCTTTTCCAACGTAACTCATAGTATATCACCCCTCTAACATCTTTTTCCGTTTTAGTTTTATTTCTTCTTACATTCTTTCTGAAAAACGAGCTCTCGTTTGCTCAGCGCACAGTTGACACCTCCAAAGCCTCGGTTCCTTACCAAGACACCATCTCGAAGCTCCAGCAGCTTGACAAATCCTACTCGAATAACCAAATGACAGCGATTGAACCCTCGGATCTGTTGGTAGAATACGCGAAGCAGCTTTACTATGGCAACTCAACCGGCGTCCAAGGCAACTACCCGAAAGCCTACGCTTTTTTCAAATTAGCCGCAGAGCAAGGAAACGTGGAAAGCCAATTTTATTTAGGATTGCTCACGTTCTTCCAGCTGGACGGCAGTTTCGTCATGCAAACCAATTTCGATCGCCTTTACAAAAACAAACACAATTTTCTCAAAGACTACGTGAAAAAAGCCAACGTTACTAAAGCAGCGCTTCATTTATACATCGCCAGCATCCAAGGGAACCTCAAAGCGTCGTTTGTCCTGGGAAATTTTTACCGAGAGGGCGTGGTAATGAAGAAAAAATGCCCTTCAGCGGCGCTTTACTTGAAAAAAGTGGCAGATGACTACTTTTCTGAGGAGAACTGGGAAAACAATTACACGCCAAGGCTTGTGGAGAAACGCAGATTAGACAAAGAATATTTTGACACACGTGAAGCGAATAAACAGCAGAAGGACCTGGAGCTTGAGATTGAGTTTATGAAGATGGCTGCGGACCTTGGACAAGTGAATTACATGAAAAAATTGGCGAAGATTTATTTATATGGCACAATGGGACAAGAGAGAAACTATAAGCTAGCTCTGGAGTATTATCTCCGAGCAGCAGACCTCGGAGACGTTGTTTCGAAGACAGATGCAGGGACAATGTATATTCGGGGCCTAGGAACCGAGAAAGATTATGAAAAGGCGCTGAAATTACTGAATGAAGCGGCCTTGAGAAATGATCCGCGTGCGAAAAATGCCTTGGGTAAAAAAAATTTATCATGCTTTTTGTATTGAGTGATGTGTGTAGGATATATGTATATGAAGGGATATGGCGTACCTCAGAACCAGAAGGAAGCTCTGAAACATTTCTTAGGTTCAGAATTTCCTTGTATTTTGTTGCTAACAGTACTGGTGATTAGAAGGAACTGCTGGAAACGCGAGCGAAGCTTATTACAATTACGGAGCGCTTTTCCAAACCTACAGTAACAAAGGCGGAAATCTCGATACCAATCGCAAAATTGTAATAGAATAAGCGCTTCGTTGTTCTCATTAAGGTTTTTTTACTAGGGACATAATTATATAAATCAAGCGTCGATACTTGGTCACCTTCTCGCTCAATACCATTTGGGTACTAAGCAATTATATCTCAAATTCATTCAATAATTTTGTAAAAGGGCTCGCATATCTGGAAGGAACTGACATCTACTACTCATGCGAACTCGGAACTAGGCTCCTTCACGCGGCTATCGAGCGCGGACCTTGGTCAGAAATGCTCCGAGAAGTACATCACCTTTCGATTTCTTCTATTAATTTTGTATTAGGCGCATCAAGCGTTCAAAGCAAAGAAATACCATCTAGCGCTTTCACTCTACCTCGAAGCGGCGTTCCTCGGCTACGATGTTGCTCTTGTGAACGTGGCTATCATTCTCGAGAAATTCTACCCTTTCAAACAAGAAGACGTCAATTACCTCGATATCTCTCAAGTACTAAGCCAGGACCCTGTCTTTAAGACCCTCCAAGAATCTGCTAATTTCAAGCCTCCAAGAGATTTCATTAGATTCCTCTACTCCGACTACCTCGAAGCCATTAAGGATTTCAACACGGAGAAAGAGCGAATGGACGTTCTCAACAACTTGTTGAACGTGAGCTTGAATTTCTCGGAAGAAGTTACAAAGCATACGGTCACGCTTCTCTACTTCAAACTAGCTGAAGGCAAGGACGTATTTTCGCTCTTCAGGCTCGCAGAGGCGTATCGCAAGGGCGATCTCTTCCCTCAGAACTCAACACGCGCGTTCAATTATTATAAAAAAGTCGTTGCGACCTTGTCGGTTGATAAGGAGGATGACATCCACATTTACTCCCAGGCGTATTACCACTTGGGCTACATGAGACACTATGGCATTGGCTGCGAGAAGAATCTCACAAAAGCCATCAGTAATTACAATATTTCGATCATCCTCAACGAGAAATCGGGGATCCTGGCCTGGTTTTTGATGAAACTCGCGCAGCTCGAAGCAGAAAACTCCAAATTACTACCGCTGATTAACCTCGGTGTATTTTTCACAGAAAACGCGAATATCACCCTCAAATCGTATCTCATGGAGAGCTTCAACCAAAAATCAATCGAAGATTTGCCTGTGTATTTCCTAATGATATGTCTGGCAGGCTTGATTGTGCTTAGGATAAGGCTGCATAATTACATTGAGATCTTCTTGTCACATAAGAAATAAGCTTAAGACGGATTTACAAATTAATTTCAGTTATTTCAAAGAGATTTAGAGAGGAATTATTGTATCTTTGGCTGGAAAATATCCTCGAGTTGAGCCACAGTCTATGGAGTCTTCATTCAAATGCTTTATTTACTAAACTTAAAGAAATGCTCTACACCTATTGTCTCAGAGTTTTAATATAAACCCACTGAAAGCCGAATGTTAAAAACCATCAGAACCACGTAAATTATTCAGCTATGCTGAATAATTTACATGATTCCGATGTTTTAGAGTCACTCAGAGGTCGCTGGTATAGCAGGTAGGGTCGTGGTATGAAATTAGATGCGATTTTCAGTTCTGATTCATCGGTTTAACAGCCTCCAAATTAAATGAGCCTGGAATTGGATTTGAGGAATAAATTATTAAGGCATATTTTAAAAATCGCTGGTAATATCCGATAATGGCGTCCAAAAAAGGTGCTACATCTCAGACGAACGTTGGTAAAGGTGGAAAGGGCGGCTTCAACCCAAAGCTGTACGAGAAGCCAGGACTTACCGAAGACGAGATCTTAGAAATCAAGGAAGCTTTTGATCTTTTTGATACTGACGGCGGCGGCAGCATTGACCCAAAGGAGCTTAAGGCCGCTATGGTTTCGCTCGGTTTCGAGGCCAAGAACCAAACGATCTACCAAATGATCAGCGATTTGGACGCTGATGGCAGCGGCGCGATCGATTTTAAGGAATTTCTGGATATGATGACCGCGAGAATGAGCGATCGCGACAGCAGAGAGGACATTGAGAAGGTTTTCAAGCTCTTTGACGACGAAAAGACCGGAAGAATCAGCATTAAGAACCTCCGAAGAGTCGCAAGAGAGCTCGGTGAGACCATGGATGACTCCGAGCTGCAAGAAATGATCGAGAGAGCGGACAGTGACGGCGATGGCCTAGTCACTCTGGATGATTTCTATAATATCATGACTAAGAAAGCTTTCGCTTAAAACACTAGCTTAGGTCATTCATTATGACTCTTTCTATGAAAAAATTCGTTAATTCTGAATCATTTCGTCAAAACTCTCGTTATTATTATTAAATCTCGCTGTACGCTGCGCTAACCAGAGCGCTTTAAGTGAAACTAGGCCCTCCTTCGATATTTTATTAGGATTGCTGTATTAACTTCATTGAGTGCTTTCCGAGTCTGAAATAAAAATAATCGGTCATTGCCTTGGGAAATAAAGTATCAATGGGAAGTATTATCTCTTGCTTTAACAAGGACGCTCAAAAAGAGGCTGAAGACTACCCGATAAGCCAGGATCTCAGCAAGCCGAAGCCGAAAGCGACGCCACAGGATTTAACTATCATGAAACTGAAGACAGCGCAAGATAGGCTGCTAGCTCAGAAAGGAATTTTGCAGAAAAACGCTGATAGTTGTGCAGATGAAGCGAAACAGTACATTGCTGAAAAGAAACGAGACCAGGCGGTATTCGCCCTGAAGAGGCAGAAGTTGTATGAGCAGTATCTGCAAGATTCTGAGGATAAGTATCATCAGATACAGAAATCAATACAGGATCTCGAATCAGCGATAATAACGTCGAACTACACTGTATTGCTTCAAGAAATAAACGAGTTGATCAAGCAGATCGAGAGCGCGAATGCGCTCGAACAGCAGCAGGAAAACGCAATCGAAGGGAAAATGAAGGGATTCGATACGCTGTTTAATCAAAACGAGATCATGGAAGAGGAACTTGCTCAGTTGTATAACAAATTTGAAGGGCAAGTGATAACAGAGAAAATTCATTTGGTTAGCAAAAGAAAAGAGAATGAGGCTAACAATGTGAAAATAAATAAAAAAGCTGCTGAGAGTTCCCCAAAAATGAATGAGAAGAAAGAGAATGACGAGGTTGAAAAGCGAATAGAGGCTAACTAAGAGCTTTTCTTGTGAATTTGGAAGGAATCTCGGCATTTTTTTGTGGTGTCTCATTATGTGAGTTTACTCAGAGAGCTTCCTTTTGTATACATTTTTGATAAGTTTTATCCATTGAATTGTTAGAGTCGTTGTTTCGTTCGACCTCAAGATAAGAAGAAGTGACTATATGTTCTTAATTTCTCAATTCAATCACTCTTTCCTCACTTTGCGTCAAAGATAGAAAATTTTGAGAAATTCGAGACAATTTTCATGGTGATAAGACTCGGATTTTATATTTTTTGGCTTGTGCAATTAAAAACCGAAAATTTTTGTCAACTATGTAATAGCAATTTTATTTTTTCTTAACTTTCTTCTTTGTCTTAGGTTCTTCTGCGTCGGCATCAGCGTTGGTTTCAGCTTTCGCTTTTTGTATTCTACCGCTTCTGCGCACATTGTTATCTTCCTTTGGCTCATCAGTCGCTGCGTTGGTTTCAGCTGTCGCAGGTTTCTTTCCTCTCGGATTTTTTTTCGGTTTATCGTCTTCAACTTTTGTTTCTTCTTTTGAATCTGGAGGGTTTGTGTCTTGCTTGGACATTTCCAGCACTTTTCTCAGAATCTCGTCATCCTCATTTTCGTATTCCTAGCAATCACAGTTTTAGACATTAAACACCCTTAATAATTCTCTACTGTGTAGGTGTCTAATGAATATTGATGTCGGAGCTGCAAATGGCCATTTAAATCTAAAAGTATTTTGTTAAACGATTCGTATAAAACCGAAGAAGTACGTGTTATTCTATTCGGATCGCCGTAGGGTTGCACTACACATATTGGGCATCTATAATGATAGTGATATCATCAATAAAAGATACACTAGTAGAGTGATTAGTTACACGCCTTTATCTCTTGGATGCTTCTCATCTGTATGTTTTAGCAGTTGGGCTCTCGTCAGATTTGCCTCTTTGCAGACGGGGCATGTGAAAGTCGAGCGATTCACTGTTTTTCTGGATTTAAAATGATAATAAACCGCCATTTCTCAGAAAGAACTCACTTCATTTTTGATTTGTCTAATAAATTCGCTTTGGCTTTTTCAGCTTCTTCTTTGACTTTCTCACAACTTTCTTGGTGGTCTTTCAATTCTACAATACCCATTGTTTTCCCACATATGCAACTAATTTCCCATTATCTCTGATAGTCAATGACAGGAAATTTACGTTTCTTTGGCGTTTGTGATTTTTTCAGCGAGTGCGGAGTCTAGCTCAATGTCATCTTTAGTAAATTTGTTCCTGCATTCAGGGCAACTTCATTATGCTCTAATAATATGTTTTTTTCAGCGATG
>ENA-UOTZ01001611-UOTZ01001611.1-compost-metagenome-genome-assembly--contig:-NODE-1611-length-14701-cov-5.009573_pt1 | contig 14701 bp, 15 predicted proteins | sample MGYA00238144_ERZ746983 | MGnify/ENA primary metagenome ERZ746983 (study PRJEB28759, sample SAMN06268863) | compost metagenome | isolation source: single cell | place: USA: California, Emeryville, Joint...
AATTGTGAGTAATCAGCTTATTTAGGGTTTTGCTCTGAGTAAACGAGAAGAGACAGATATGAATCAATATCATTCCAGAATACTCTCAATATGCATTTAAGGAAATTTTTTCATGGAATAAAAGAGGAAACGATTGCGATTCAATTCAATTTAACATCTATTTTCTTAATTTTACTTCGACTTAAAGCTTGTTGATAAAGTTTGTGTTTTGGGTTTAGCAGGACTTTTCTGGATTTGCAAGAGGAGCGAAGGGTTCTTCAATCTTACTAATTCATTGATATCTTGAATCCGTCCTTCCATCAAGGATATTTTTGATTTCAAGGCACCATATTTGTAAGTGATTTGTTGCCGAACGACTTCCTCTGGAGCAGCCTGACACTCAAAGCTAATAACATCCATGTTGCGATATTCACTGAGTTGCACCACATTCAATAACCCAGTCCCATCAGTTCTGAGGATGAACAGCGCGATATACCTATGAAAAGCAAAGTTCACTCAATTCAATGAGAGAAGGTCTTACTGGTCTGAGTTTTCACATTTGTTGAAGCTTTTGATGCACACATTTGGATACTCCTTAAAATCGACATGCAGTCGCTGCTGCTCTTTTACCTCTTTGAAATTGCTTTGAGATACCCTATCTCAAGATTTAAATTATGCTCTGTATAACAATTACGTGTGGACATAGAAGAAAAATAGATCGTTATCGCTTGAGAGCTCCAACCTGAATACCTGAGGGTTATGGATATCACCCTAACAAAAAATTAGAACTAATTATGTGGTTTTTCGTTACGAAAAGTAGCATCTTGATATGTATATTTTCAATTAACTCATTATCAGGCCTCTCTGGATCGGAGTCTTCAAATCTATTTCATACTAATTAGTCTAACTCAGAAAGATGTAAGTCACCTGATATGAAATGGGAGATCTTTTTCGTAGATTATTTTGAATCCCTCACCTGGAAAACCAGTTGTGTTGAGTGTAAAGTATCAAAAACTCGATTTACTGAGGCTAGGGTCCAGACTATCAATTTCTGAGAAATCAAAAGTATTTAACAAGTTCGCATTGGCCTCGTTTGGGGTGGGTCCTTTGCCGTACATCTCTTCCTCAGAAATCTCGAGTTGAAATTTATTTTTCTTATTGCTGTTTAATTGTAAGAAAATTAACGAAATAGATCGTTATGAATTAAACAAAGAAAAAAAATATGAAAAGATAAACCACAAATTCGTGACAATATTCCTGGTACTTGACTTGCTATTTAATGCTCACAGTGAGAGTAAGACACGTTCAATTTATCGTAGCGAAATCCCAAATTTGTTAAATTGGAAATCATTTGAAACACCCCCAGCAATGATAATTCAAATTTATTATGTCAATCCATCAACACAGCAAATTCAATAGATGATAATCTCTCAGTAATTCTTACAATAAATAGTCTTTGTACCACGTAGGCAACTCTGCTGACCGTAGGAATTGAATCTGATCTTTTATTAGTTTTTCCCTCCAAAGTTTATTATGTGGGTTCTGCAAATTAGCATTGGTCAACATTCAGATATTCTCCTGTCTAGCTGTTTTAACTATTAACCTTTTACCTATTAAACCACAAATTCTTCGGAAAGAATAGTTTTGCATGATTTATTTTGTTGGCGATAACATGAAAATTGAAATTCAGATTGAGTATATCATAGTAACACACCATGAATCAGTCAACAAATTTTTGGGAAATAGTTAATATGATGATTTAAGGTCGTAATTATTGAGAAAATATATCTCAAACAATTTTTCTTCTGACACCATCTTTAGAATTTAAGAATCAATGAAAGAGATTCAGAATAACAGCTCTTTTTGTTCATATAGGAATGTGAAATCTGCTTGATTCTGATATCAAACACCTACTTTCAATGTTTTCAATTTGCTATCACGCTATTTAGATTTAGCTTAAGATAGTTAGTCAAGCGGATCTTGTCTGCATTATGGAAGACGTTGTTTTGGTCAAAGCTAATTGGGAGGGAAGAAATTCAAACAATTTTGTGTTGTTTTGCGGAATTTTTGCTTTCCGCAAAATCAAATATTACCGCCAACTGGAGTATTAAAAATTCCCGCAGGATTCAAATAAACACAATAATTTTGTACCTCAACTATTCAATTCTAATTGCATATGAATTTTTCAGACATCACTCTCTCTGAACTGGAGTTCATTTCTGAGAATGAACTGCTGACTATTAACCCCAACTTCGAGTCTGATTCCCTTTTGCTTGTATCGGTAAATCGATCCTCCTACTTCAGTCTTGCTTATCATGAATTATCAGGGTACGTTTGGACCTTTCAAATCAGGAATTCCAATTTCGGTAGCTATCTTTCTCTAAACTCTATGTCTCATAACGCTTTAGGTTCCTGTGTGGCTTGCTATGTATCTCAAGAAGCGTCAGAAATGCAAGATCCTACCACCGCCATGGTTTGACATCGATTTTTTAACTCAAACTGTTGCAGAAGAAAAAATTAGAAAAACTGAATTGTCTAACCTCCCATTTCATTTCGAAGAGATCGGAAATCTAATCATTAAATAGTAATTCTACTCCTTCTCTAAAATGTTATGTTAATCATCTCTATCAACTAGCGCTCCAGATGATGTTTCAAATATCTCAAAGATCAAGAGTCTAATGGAGGATGTTGTTAATCTCCGAGCGGCAAAGTATTATGAGAAACTCAACTCTCTCAATGAATATCAGAATTATATGAAGTTTTCAAATTGCACTAGCATGGAACTTTATTTATGGAAGAAGCCTCTTCAAGAAACAATGACGAAACTCTCTAAACTAAAGGAAGATCCTTCGAAGAATGAAAGTACTTTCTTAACAACTCAGGTTACAGGTTCGCAAAAATCTATGAGTGGAAACATTCCATAAATGAATATATATAAATTCTATATCATTTTTACTACTATCAAATGATAGATAGCCAAGAATATTCGTGCAATTTGTCTGTTGCTACCTTCACATATTTAACGCAGCATGAATTGATATCACTAGCTGGCAGTGAGAGTTTGCGAGTCTCAATAATTTTCTCTCTTTTCTTTGTGGTAGGAGTTTCTGATGCCTCAGTCAATGGTAATTGGATTAAAGATACTGAAATGCTTGTACAGTTGTTATTGAAATGTCTGAATTTTTTTTTTAACTTTGCTCACCTTTCATCTGAAGGAAAGATTTAAAAAATTTACATGACTGGGAACATTTGAATAGGTTTGAAATAATCTGATGGCTGAGGTCTTAAGCAATACATCTGAAGAAGTTTTTATTTTACCCTTCTATTGGTGATAGTAGAGCCTTCAAATCACAAGAAATTGTTGAGATTGTACTACTAGCATTCGAAGCATTCACAAAATTCTGTGGATTAGCAAATTTTCCAAGTACCTAAGGGTGACTAGTCGCACCGAAGGCGGCTAATAAGGCGATTATAAAATCAGTAACGAGACTTCAATCAAAATAGTTCATCGTTATGAATAATTCGCAAAATGTTTCGAGCTCTAAAATTAATCATGAGTGAAATTAATGAATTAATTAATTGCTAGCATACTATGTCACTGAAAAAGAACTTCCTTACTAGCTGGAGATTGATTTTGTAGGTACGCGTTGAAATTCTGAAAAAAACATATTCCTGGGATACATTTTTCATCGTTCTTCTTTCTGAACTTCTAGCATCATTGAAACTAAAGAATTCTGAATAATTTCTGGCTAAGAGAAAATACATTCAAAAAAAAATATATTAATTTCAGAGCTCTTTTAATTCGCTTCTCATCAGAAATGGCAACTAAAAATGGCAATCTTTACGCTACCCCATTTCCTCTTGGAGATGATGTTGAGAACTCTTTCCTTGAGCAAGAATCGGACCTACAGAAGGTAATTGGAGCAAACAAAGAAGAACAGAATTTCTGTGATTTTGGCACCACTCCAGACGAATTTATCCAGTCAAGCTATGAAACTCCTGAGGATGAGAAAATGATTGACGAAACTGACACGAAGGGCCTTCCTCAGGCAAAGTGTGATCTCATGGAGATTGAAACCAAAAAAGAACGAATAGATGATATTGAGGAAGAAAATAACGACGTTCCAACAATAAACGGACCCGCACTCCATAAAATCATAGAGAAAGTGATGAGCGGCCAAGAGCCAAATGATCAAGAACTACAGGAACTCTCAGATGTTGAAAAGGCGCTCTTACAAAGCATAAAAGAGAAAAAAGCCTGCACTGATGAGGAAAGACCAAACAAAGGAAAGCGAGTTGAAGAGAAGCAGAAATTATTTTTTAAGGCGGCCATAAAATATGCTGAAAAGAAATATTTCAGTTCATTTATAAAGAACAGTAAGAAAAAAGTAAAGAAGAGGCAACTTGATCAGCAAGGGTTCTATGAAAATTATTTTGCGGAAACTGCCAAGAGAAATAAGTGTGACATCAGCAATTTCTATCATCCCAACAAGTAATCACATTTTTTATTTTTTTTCTCGAAAAACTTACCATTTTCTCAGAAAACTCAAAGGAGGCTCTAAAAAATCGAATGCAAATAAAACCAAAGGAACTGCAGGACTTAAATCCTTCAATTCGACATATATTGATCTTATCCTTAGTTCAGAGCAATTTCGAAATGATGCTACAGAATTCATGGAAGAATTCTTTGTTCAAGATTATATCAAGACTCGCTATCAGAAGATTGATAAACTGCTAAAACAGACCAGAAAACTTCTTGAAGCAGCATGGGAAGATTACCAATACTCGCTTTCAAATCGAGTGAAAAGTGATAAAGGCAGCCTAAAAGACTTTCTTATTATGAGACTAAAAGAAAACACAAAAAATAACTCCAAATCAAAGCTACCTTGGACAAATGCGGAGCTCGAGGAGGCCAAGGTATTTGCAAAGCAAAGAATCATGAAAGCGAAAAATATACTCGAAATGACCATTGAACAAGAATTCTAAACCAAACAAGGCCTCCCTGTCCGTCCTGATGGGCCGTTAATTTGCTAGAAACCAAAAAATAAACATTAATGCTACTAATAATTGAGAGCTGTATTTGATACACACTGAAATTATGCAGTTCTGATGTTCAATGCATATAACTAAACAATTCGAAACGACTGTATTGCTGTGTACTTACATTTATCTTGTTAATGATGGCAAGATAAAAACGATTTGAAACTTAACACAAAAAGAATTTAACTTTTTTAATGTAATTTTTTTTCTTTCTTCCTCTCTCTCTAAATAATTCTATTATTCGCCGCGCCGTTTGATACATAAAAAGGATCGACGACACACTTTTTATGGTTGATGCCGGCGACTATAGCATAAGATCGTAAATTTATTGATTTTTTATTTTTATTTTTTTTGTTTTTGGAATGTATAGTATTTTAATTTTCTTTGAAGAAAGAATTTATTCGCATTAATGAACCTCTTGGTTGACATCGAATTTACACAAAAAGGAAGAAATTTGAAAACACTACAATCCCTAGGAAATATCCAGTCAAAAATACACCTAAAATCCATGTCTGATAATAACTAAACTTCGCAATTCCCTTCTGTTGTCCAGACACTTTACTGAGTTGAGCTGCAGCAAACCAGTACAGCAGAGGATTTGAACTCAGTAATCTTGCTGCGATGTTAACATGAGCAAAGAAGATCAACACAGTTAAGAGGATAAGTGTATAAAGGTATACTGAGAAAAAATGTACTTCATTTCCCTTCAAGTACTCTGGTTGTGAGATTGTAGTAGTGGTCTCCTGGTGTGGTGGAAAAAGGGCCTTTGGAATGCCAAGCAGCAATCGATTGAGAGTGTCATTCCAATAATACTTGAAGCAAAAGTCAATGAAAATCGGAATGAATATCCAACCGATTAGTATAAAGTAGATGTTCTTGCCCTGATAAAACTGTAAGAATCCCACATTCCAAAATGCGTTTTGAATATGAGAATACCAGCTGGGAATGGCATCTTTGCACCAATCTGGAGGGAGATTTTCGGTATCTTCATTGTGGCAGTAGAGAAATTTTGGGTAGTAGAGATAAATTGAATAAGGGAGGATACAAATCAGAAGGAGTACGATTCCCTGTCCAACATCTTGAATGAGGGTATAGAATCTTCTGTGATGGCCTCTTAAGAAAGTAGCAAGGTCCACGAAAAATTTTAGCAGGAGTTTATGACCGACAATAATAATGGCGAAAAGACCGTTGGAACGCACAATGCACAATAATCCGCACAAAAAGGCTGAGACTAGCGAAGACTTGAAATTGTAGTCTCTGTTACAGATAGAGCAATAAATGACTCCGAAGAACAGTAAACATGCCAAGCTCTCGCTGTAAGCGGAGACATAAAAGATACTTGCTGGAGAAAAGCAGAAGAGAATGCAAGCCACTCGAGCTATTCTTTCATCGACTGCTAGTTTGCTCATCCTATAGTACAGATTAGAAGGTCATACTTTGTATTCAAGTTACTTGTAGAGTACCCAAGCTGCCACTACAAAGCAGAGGTTGCTAATACAAAGTGCGCCAAGAATTGTGGAGTTTGTTTGGTTGAATCCCAAAACTTGGAACAAAGGTGAAAAGCAACGTATGATTAAAGGATAGCCCGGAAAGAAAGCATGGTTCTTCGAAAATTCGTACCCTCTTTGAGCAATGTCTATAAAGAAAAGAGCGTCCCATCGCATTAAAGGTTGCACGAAGAATTTGATTTGCGAATTTTGAAGAAATAACTCCGTCGAATATTCATGGTCATCGATGAGTTTGTCAAAAATAATCGCCAGGATCCAAGTTAAGAATCTCGTTATAGTGGCTAGCTTTACGATAGGAAAACTATCGCTGACTGTGTCTCCTCTGAAGTTACTGACGATATCCATAGAAATTTATTGATTTACTATTTAATAATTTTGAAGCAGGCGACACACACACACCAAAATTCATATAAGATTACAAAAATTTCTTATTTTTCTCTCAATATTTAACCATGAGTTGTTTTTTAGAAAAACCTATCAAAATTTTTCACTTGGCTATCAATCTAATTTGATATTTAGTTCAAGCTATTTTAGACGTGAAATGCTTAGTTGGATAGTATTGGGGTCCAGGAGTTTGTGATTTTGGAGAATCAAAAGCTGTGATCCTTGCAGACGTTCCAAATGAATGCGGAGAAACTTTCCTTTCGCTCTTTTGTTCAATGTCATAATTACCAGGTCCAGGCACATTATTCGGGTTATCGTGTAATTTTCTCTTGCTTCTAGGGAAAACGCCTCCCGCGACTGCATATGAAAATTCACTCTGTTGAGAAGAGTAGGTAAAAATACTAGAAAAATGCAAAAAATTTGTTACGTCTAAAGTAGAAGGGTCTGGAGTAGCGCTGGCTCGACTTTTGTGTAAATAGGCTACAGTTAAATTAGATGAACTGGCCGTTGGAGTTGAGGGTTTCTTCTGACTGCTCGGACTACCTCGCCCATGAATGCTTTGATACCCAACCTTCTGACTTGACATTAATTTTTCTTGAGATGGTTCGCGAGAATATCCTCGTTGTTTTGTTGAGTGATCAAGTGATTTTTGCAAATTCGTTGTAATATTTGCTGAAAGTTTTGTTTTGCTGCCACTTGATTTTAGAGAGTCTTGAAATAGAGCCTTGACTTCGTTTTGAGGTCCATTTGTAGTTGTCGTCCGAGTTTCAATTACGTCCGTTTTATTTCTTTGATGTTTTGCTTCTGACTTATCAGTTTTAGATGGCGTGAATGTTTTTTTTTTATTGTTGCAGCGATCTAACCCGATCATATGAGCAAGCATGTGCCGATTAAGACTTGTTTCTGGCGTAGGAGATTCTCTTTTTGAAGCATCTTTTGTTACTAAAAAACATTAGGGTTTTTCAAGTTAATTTTAAATATTTAATTTAGATAAACTACCTGGTGAGATCAACATGTAGAGAAGCTCTTTTCCCTTTTTTTCTTTATTTTGTGGTGAATGGGAAGGTGATGTAGTCGGTTTTTCGATGTTGTTTGTGCAATCATTCTCTATGTGCTCGAGCCTTTCCCAATTTGAGCTGGCTCCTTCTTCTGATTCTGGATAGCTGAATGGATTGCCTTGAAGTAGTCTTTGTCCTGGGTTGACATTTGTCGCATTTGTCGTCGGAGTGAATTCTTTCAACAGATCTCGGTCTTTGTTTTCCCGAGATGACAATTCAGATCTTTTATCCATCCTAGTGGATTCATAGTTGATGGCTGAATCTGTTTCGTTCATCACAATAGGCTTTAATTCGTTTGCTTTAGGCTTTCCGAACAATTTTTGGAACTGCGGCGTTAAATATAAGTTAGACCAACAGAATCTTAGTGCTTTTGTTTTACGTTCTTCAAATATGAGTCTGCAATATCATCAACTGAAGTCATTTCAGAGGGTAAGACCGAAAGAAACAAAATTGTTAAGTTACTGAGATTTTGAGTGATGATAGAAAAATTTTTCTTGAAAATGCGAGCATTCATTTCATATTGTGTTACCAAAAAATCAGTGTCTTGAGAATGAGTTGCTGTTTCGAGCTTTTTGAGTTCTAACAGTGGTCAGGGAAAAGAGCAATTAATGTCATTTTTACCTGAAACTGTATATTGGTGTTCAACTTCAAATATTTGGTGGATACTTTGGGTAAGCTTGCGAATTGAGCCCTGGTTCACCAGCTTTGTGAGAATGATTGAAATATCTCGAAGGCTTGAGACATTCAAAAACAGGGTTTTTGCAATCTCCTCGTAATCCATGGACTTTGCTTACAGTTTAATTAAAATTATTTCAAAACTACTACACACAGGTTCTTTTAAACTGATAATCGCGTCAGTGTCGACGCGTGAACAGTAGATCAAAAATTATGCTAGTTCAAAATAAAGTGATATATCCACAGTATCTTGATTTTTTCAATTGTTTTCATTGATTTTGAAGAAAGAAGAAAAACTTACCAGAATGCCAACCTGCTAAGTAAATGGCAGCATAAAAAATATAATAATCGCTTGCTTAAGGGCTTATTATTTTTAATTAATCTGATTTTCTTCGCTCTCCTTCAAAAAAGACATGGATAGAGCATTACATACAGAAAACAACAACAAGAAATATCATGCACACTTAATAATATACACTTTTCAGCAATGGAAAGAGAATGATCTAGGTTATGTATGTACTTCTATTATTGCAATTTGGCTTCAGCTTGTAGTACGAGAGCAAAAGTAGAAATAGTATCTAAAACAAGGGGGGAGGGGGAATACTGCTTCGAGTCTATGATGAAAAAGAGTGGTTGCTCGAGTTTTTAGGAACCTCAATGAAAATTACCCTGATTTGTCTAGCATGATCTCTGTTTTGAGACGATTCATGCTTAAATGACCTGCTCAAATTTCTCCCTTGCTGATTTTTTATGCCTAATTACGAATTTTGAGTTTATTCTGGGCTTTCATTCTGGTTAAGACGTATATCCTATTCACTGGGCGCTTCAATTTCACAGGCAGCGACGTAATTTAATCTATAAATGACGCGCTTTACGGTCTTCAGGAATATTCTCTGGGGGTTCTTCGTAGTGATTCTGACAGTGATTCGAAAATTGTATATTCGATCTGAACTTATTTATCTGAGCGATCTTAGAAATTATAATTATATCCTGAAAGGAAAGATGGAAGTAGAACACGACTTTGATTTATTTGTGATCGGTAAGCCTTTTTCAAATTTGTCAGTTCCCTTGAACAGCGAATAGGAGGCGGTTCTGGAGGAATGGCTTGCTCGAAAGAGGCCGCAAAATACGGCGCGAAAGTCGGGCTTGCTGATTATGTAGTTCCTTCACCACAAGGCACAAAGTGGGGACTCGGTGGTACCTGTGTCAACGTGGGATGCGTTCCCAAAAAAATGATGCACATTGCTGCTGGCCTTGGTGAGAAGCTTGAAGACCTTGAGCAGGTTGGATTTCCCGTAGAAAGTGTCAAGCAAAAAATTGATTGGCCTAAGATGCAAGAGGTCGTCGCAAAACGCATTCAAGTAAGTCTTTCTTCTTAGTCTCTCTCTTTACCAACTTCCTTAGAGAATAAATGGTTTCTATCATAAATCTCTCGAAGACAATAAAGTCAAATACTACAACAAACTTGCAAGGTTCAAAGATTCAAACACCTTAGAGGTAAAGGATTCTCTCAAAATTATTTGCTAATCTTTAACTTAGTTGTATGTCCCAGGTGATAATTCGCAGACCGAAACCATCAGAGCTAAGAATATTGTTGTTACTGTTGGAGGAAGACCAACATTACCCACAAAAGAAATCCCTGACATTGAAAAGCTAGTTATCAGCTCAGATGATCTCTTCTGGTTAAAAAAGAGCCCTGGAAAGACTTGTATCGTTGGAGGAGGTTACATCGCTGCTGAATGTGGTGGATTCTTGGCAACCTTCGGCAACGAAATCACAATGATTGTTCGCTCGACTCTCCTGAGTAGCTTTGATTCAGACATGACCAAGAAGATTGGAGCTCATATGGAATCCCATTGTGGAGTCAAATTCCAATACAAGAGCATTGTAAAAGAAATAAAAGAAACTCAAGATGGTCGTAAGAGAGTCGTGTGGGAAAACACCGAAACAGTATATTCTCACCTCAGCCTTTGTGAGACCTAATCCTCTTCTTAACTTTTACAGAAAACCATATCAAGCGACGAATTCGACACTGTCATGTATGCGATAGGAAGAACTGCTAACACAGCCAACCTCCAACTCGAAAAGGCTGGCGTCGAAGTGAACCCTAAGAACCAAAAGATAAAAATCGACAAAGAGGATAGAACAACTCAGAAAAATATTTTTGCTCTTGGCGACTGTGCTGATGGTATCCCAGAGCTGACTCCAGTTGCCATTAGAGTACCTTTTTCAAAAAATACTATAAGATCTAAATCATAATTTTCCAATTGCTAGGCTGGCAGACTTCTCGCGAGAAGACTCTTCAATAAAGAAACAGAGCTATTCGATTATGATATTGTTCCAACAACAATCTTCACTCCATTGGAATATGGATGCATTGGTCTTTCGGAAGAAGCAGCAATCAAAAAGTAAAAAAACTACTGGCTTCTGACAAAAAATTTATGTGATATTTTCCAAGGTTCGGAAAGGATGATATTGAGGTGTATCATACTCACTTTAAGCCTTTGGAATGGAACTTTGTAGAAAAGAGAGACTACAACACATGCTACATCAAACTCGTTGTTAATGCAGCTGACAAAGAACGAGTGGTTGGCTTCCACTACTTCGGTCCTCATGCTGGTGAAGTCACTCAGGTACAAGAAATTCACCTAAGTGTTTTTTTTATAACGCAACAATAAAATATTAGGGCTATGCTATCGCAATGTTAGCTGGCGCCACTTTGGACGATTTCCAGAGTACCGTCGGTATCCATCCTACATGTTCAGAAGTAATTTTTTATTTTTTACCAAATATTCTAATTGATTTTTCCTTCAAATCAATAGGAAGTCGTAGGTGTGGAGGTGAATAGGAAAGATGGTGACGGCTTGAAGACTGGATGCTGAGGTTAAACTGCTTCGCAGGCAAAGGTATGCTGGCAGATCAAAATGGCAGCAGCCTTTGAGACCTGCAAGCAGTATAAAATTCGAGAAGGATAGAGTCTAGTGGTAAAAATCTGTAAAAAGTTATGAAGAACTTTTCAAAAACCTGTTGGTGAAAAGTTTGGAATTACAGCCAATTTATCACTGTCTTAGTCCTATTTCATATGTAATGCGAATAAAAAATGACTATTCTATGTAGAAGTTATTTCGTTCATGATTAGAGTTCTCCTTGCCTTCTACAATAAATTTATTTCATTATCTCTACCATTACTTGAAAGGAGTCAAAAAAGTTATTTGTAATAGAATACCAACTAAGAGAATCGTTATTATATACAAAGTTTGAGGGGCAATAAAAGAAAGCTCAATAAAATTTTTCTATCCAAGAAAGTGTTATTGCTCTCAATCAAAAGAAGGAACCACAAGAGCAATGGAATCGCTTTCTCAAAAAATGGAAATGTCTCATTCGTCTCTTAGGAATAAAAAATATGAAAAAAAAAGAATTTTGATTTCTTTTTAATGTAATTGCTTGCTGATCCAAATAATAAATCGAGATAGGATATCCACCCGGATTCTATACTTAGTAAACGAGTTGGTTTCCGTTCCCTCATTTAGGAGATAGCTAACAAACTTCTTTTTTCCAATTTCAATTAAACAGTTAGTATTTGTTCATTCACTTAATTAATTAAGTCATGCACCCTTCTGGAGGTGTCTGATTCCGAATTCTTGAATAGGAAAAGCAGAAATCGTTGTTTGTAGCACATTATTGTTTATTTTTTCAAAATTGATCTGTACACATTTTAGAAATGAGCCATGATATTTACATCGGAAAAAACGTTTTTAATACTTTCCAAAATAAGATATTTATCGCTGAAATAATTAGAGAGAGTTTTAGTAAAAAAAACAAAAAGATTTCCAAGAGCCCGCAAACATGATGAAAGTAGATCACAAAGTGGAATATTTGAAAATCCACTTTGAGAAAGTATTTGAAAATCAGTGAGATCAAATAACTCAATACGCATGCTGACCCCATTCACCTCTTCTCTAGACTTGACAACTATACTGAATTTTTCCACGATTATGATGGATGCAGATACGAGCTCAGATACGATAATACTAATCAGAAGATCTTTTTCTCTTTCTACTCACCCAAGTTCAAAGAGATTTTCGGAATCGCAGGAAAAGATATGTTGAATAAATATTATCCTGGTATGCTTTGCTGGTTGAATGTGTGGGAAGAAATTAATTTGCCAACCTAAGATTTCGAAGTTCAGAAGAACCCAGAGCTTGGCTATGACCTCTCGCTCGCATTAAGTACGGCGAGCCTTCCTAAACCCACAATAAGTGAGCAAAAATCAAAATCTCCTATTCTAAACCATGACCTGATTTATCCAATATTAGAGAGAACAAAGGAGATGTCCGAGGAGGACAAAGCCAAGCTGGCAGCTGAGAAAGAAAAATGCAAAATTGCAGAAAGAGAATTCTTCAATAAGTACGGAGATGCAATTTCTGCTTTCAAGAGGAATTTCTATGGGTCCCCAATCGAAATGGCTCTGGATAAATACGCCAAAGGTCTGTTTCTGATTCTTGAGCAAGTTAAATGGTTTGTTTGTTTATTTGATTTAGGAGGGGCAAACGAAAGCTCAAAATTAGAATATGTTGCAAGAGAGGGAGAAGCTATTTGGATCTTGCCATCAAGTAAAGCTTTTCTTATTTAATTGTTGATAGAGAGAACATAATAGACGAGAATATTGGTATCTATTATGCCTTCAATTTCATGGACACAACTGATATTACAATCGCAAAATTGATCCTTCAAGTACGCAACAGATCTTTTTCAGAAGTTGCCTAACAAAAAATTATAGGAACTCGTTGAAGCAAAAAGACACATCAAAAACTCTCCTTCTGCGTTCAAAAGTTTCGAAGACCAAGTTCCTGATGTGCTGACCAAAGCCTTCCCAGGCTCAAAACTATTAAATGCCAAATACAGCAATGGAATAGTCGGAATATGTAATATTACCTCTCATTTAGGTTAGCAATCACTGACAATTAACTAGCATTATTCCCATCTCATCTCAAGACCAACATTGACAATTGTGTCTCCATGCTTCAAGGATTCAGGTATTTCAAGAAAGAAAATGAACTTCTTTACAAGTTATCACTAGACAATACATTCATTATCATGTGGATGCCTCAAAAACCTACATGCACGGACGTATCAGAAAGAGGGTTGCAGCTTTACAGAGAGTGATAAATCAGGCCAGATTCGAAGAGGAAGGAAAGAAGGTCTACAGATCTATGAAAGGAAAGAATATCGAAGTCAACGCATACGAGGAAGAGAAGGGGCCACAAACCCTTCTCATCAAAAAGAAATAAACTACTTCAAGAATTCAACAAGCATTTTCTCACAATATATATCTATATACATCAGAAAGATATTCGATCGAGTCTCAGCCGCGAAAGTAGTGAGAAATATATAAAATGGAGCATAAAAATTAGTCCTAAAATTCTTCATAGCTTAGAGGAAGGTTAGACAATGAGTTTATCCATAACTTTGCACATATTTCAAGCAAACACAGAATCAGAGCGAATGAAACATAGAGTTAAAAAATTGCTCGCTAATTACTTACCTTGTGATAAAGGACTTGACATTTTGCATATATTGTGACGAATTTGGGTGTGCTTTCTAAAATTCTGGGATCTGTCAGTTATCTCCGAAAATTCACATGTGAAATTCTTCATAAAATTAGAATATCTGTTAAAACAATAGCCTATTTGTTTCGTGATGATGTTGTTTCTCTGACGGAATAATCAAGCGGTGAAAGAATGAAACCTGGAGCATTTCAGATTGTACTAAGCTACATTTAAAACTAAGAGAATGTATTATTCTGCATAGAGGACTCAATACTTGACATATTGATCTCCTCTACATTAATATATCCGTCGAGTTCATTCGAATATGCAGACTATGAGAATGAAATTAGATAATATAGATCTATTATTAATGATTGACAATTTATACGGATTCCAACTGTCGACGAGAAATTTATATTCCGGAAACTTAGTATCTGTAAGTATCCTTCTTGAATGGTCCGACTTTATCAACTTTCAGGTAATCGGCTTGGGCATCCTTAAGAACGGT
>ENA-UOTZ01001613-UOTZ01001613.1-compost-metagenome-genome-assembly--contig:-NODE-1613-length-14672-cov-7.396574_pt1 | contig 14672 bp, 13 predicted proteins | sample MGYA00238144_ERZ746983 | MGnify/ENA primary metagenome ERZ746983 (study PRJEB28759, sample SAMN06268863) | compost metagenome | isolation source: single cell | place: USA: California, Emeryville, Joint...
TCTGGGATTTGAAGAATGGGGCGTTGAATCTGGGTCTTTCCAAGAGATGCCTGTGCTTCTTGAAAAGAAAGAGGATTGTGTCGCGTTTGCTGGCAGCTTAGTCAGCCGGCCAGCAGATCGGGTGTCCTTGTGTCCGTTGTGTAGCAAGGCATTAAGTCCAATGGCGGACTCGCTTTTTTGGTGGTTCAGCTTTCTGGCTCTGTGGATGAATGGCGATGGTTCTATTCGTTCGGTTTCTGACATCAAGAAATTTAAGCTACAGGTACATTTCCTAAGGTATATAGACGTAAAATGAAGATAAATAAATTTAATTACTCAATAAATTTGCGACACATTGAAGAAAATGCCCTTCTAATAGCGATGAAGAGAGTTTTCTTGATGAATTGCTCAAAAATTTTTTCTTCAGAATGACAGAAAAAGCTAAGCTTTCGCCATCGTGATCATGAGCCATCACCTTTGAAAGAGATGCTCCAACTATTTAGGGATAAAAAATACACCGCGATCCCTTTCATATAGCTAGAAGGAGATTTTGTAATGAGATGCATACTGTAAGAGCAAGGCTTCTTTACTTATGAAGATGAATATAGAAAATTGCGACCATCTCTTCGAATCATCATAACACATTAGAAAATTAGGTATGAGGCTCAACTCCTTGTATGAACTATGAAATCCATGATAATATTATCACAGATAGAAAATTGACTTCTAATTCAAGACTTTGTAGGCTTATTTCATAAAAAAAATTAAAAAATAATCGAGCAACCGAGGTATAAAAATTTTTTCTGAGAATAGTCTCTCTATCAATTTTTGTAATCTCGAGCTCTTGTGAACCACCATCTTCTCACTGAGATCATGAATTTCACCAGACTGCAGAATCTATTACACATTTCCTGATTCTCTGACGCTATATAATTGCTGTGGCTCAGGAGTGAGCAAATACTGTAGAAAAGAGTAAATACAAATTATATAGTTTATTTTCCTTGATTAATTATTGCGAAGCTTAAATAGCAAATATATAACAAATATGAGAAGAGAATTTGGGTATTTCTCAGTTGAAAACGCGGATCCAATGACAAGGAAAAAGACAATTTGATAAAATAATAACTCGTCATTGAGACTGAATATGTTTATTCTACGAAGAAAAACCCAGAAAACTCTCGCAATCATGAAAAACTTGCTTTTATAAAGGCATGTATGTATGTTGTTGCAGATCCTTTTATGTTTTCATGCTGGGATTGATTTGCTCAAGAATTCCTTTGAAAGCAGTCGCTCAATATGAAAATATAATAACTCTTCCGACCAGATTTCTTCGACAAAATTACTTTTGCTTAATATGAATTAGAGACTGTTGTACGCACAAAGATTTCTCCAATACATTTTTTTCAAAAAAAAAGAGTGAACCTCTGAAATCAACAAGAAATCAGATTTTTGGAAGTTTATCAAAACAATTTAAAAAATTCGTAAATATGCTTATCTAGTGCACCTGAAGGTAGGTACACTTACCCTTAAACCATGATTTCCCCATATCCTTAGCTTTTAACTCTGTTCCACGAAGCCTCTTAAGACTCCGTGTTCAGGTTAATAGAACCAGGTTTGTTTTCCTGCTCTTCTTCATGTTCTTCATCATTCTCTTCATATTTATTCAAAACTTCTCTTGACGGATAGTTTTGCGGCGCCCTAAGATCGTTTTTCATTCCTAATCGTGAATGCATTGAACTTTCTTCCTCAGACACCTCTTGAATTTTACTCAACTGTCTCCGGTAATGATACTGAAAATCGAAATTGTGTTCTTCAATTGATGACCGCGGTTTCTCCATGCTCGTGCTCAAAAGCGTGTCGCCTGTTGTTTCATCACTATCGGTAGTCTGCCCTAAACTTCTGTCTGACCTGGAGTGTTTCGGAGATTTCTCACTTCTTGACCGATGATGAGATTTCTCCCTCTTATGCTCTCGTGATTTTTCACGATGCCGGTCCTTTGACTTTCTGGTGGGACTCTCCGAGTGGCGTCTGCTTGGACTGTGAGACCCATGTTTGGTGGGGGAATTTGAATCTCGGTGAAATTGAGAGCGAGGAGAAGTTCTGCTAGTGGGAGATTGGGTGTGGATAGGTGTCAATGTCCGCTTCGGAGCTGAAGATTTCTCATATGCTTTGGGGTCGACTATTAAGATTTTTGGGACCATTTGCTTTGATGCAGATTGGTTTTGAGATTCTTTTCGTTCAGAGGATGATTTGCTAACTAAAAATGTAATTTTCATTTCAGGATGTGTTTAGAAAGGGTTTTTTTACCTTTGCTGGGATCCCCTGGAAGGACCTTAGACGTCTTACAGCCCATTGAGCAAGGTATTTTCAGGTATGAAAAGGAATGTGAACAAGGTTGGACTAACTTGCGATTAAATAAACTATATTTTTATTTAATTAGAGTGTTACTGTATGTTAGTATGTCATTTAGGAATTGTTCCCTATTTTATTCGTGATTTTTGCCTTTCTTGGAGGAGGCAAATATAGCTAGGCTATTCTCTTTACAAAAAAACAACACTTTGACTTATCTCGATGATCTTGCCTCCATCGATTTAAATCATGCCAGATCTCTTTAAAGCGTCTTAACAGCGATTCAAACACATGATTTGGCGCATGTTAGTTGAAATTCAAATAATTTCTGCTTTCCGTCCGTCCTCGTTTATGAAGCGTTTCATTGTAAAGACAAAAAATAATTCACCACCAACAGTATTAATTTAAAGATAAGAGTGAGGAATAACTTGATAAAATTGACGAAATAAGCCCGATATAGGATTCAAGAGCATTCCTCCGCGAAGCTGCCCCTGAAGCTCTTCTCAAAAGCTAGGCTCCTGAGATGAAAGCTACTGATTTGTTACTTTTTTGTTTCAATTGATTCAAAGGTCGACACTGAAAAGATATGAAAATAAATAAAATATATCAAGCCTCACACAACTAATATCAGCGCTAACTCATGCAATTCGAAATGATATAACGACTACACGATTGTTTGATACAACAATGCTCTCTAGCCTCTATTTTATGAGAATTTGTCGGACATTTTTGATATAAAAGTTCTCTTGTTCTTCTTCCCTTTCAAAATTTCCGGCTGTTCGAAGAGCCAATCCGCAAACTCATACTTCGTACCCGTGTTTATTTTAATGCTGCACTTCTCTAAAAATTTCAGAATGGGCTTAGTCACATCGTCTTCCATCACAAAATCATTATGCGTCATATTCTCAGGCAAGTTCATGTCGCAGATGCCTGGACAGTTATTTAGCAGCTCCACCGTATGCGAAAAAGGAATCAATTTATCCTTCTGTCCATGCAAAAATAGCGCTGGACAAGTGACGTTTTTGATCTCATCAATATTTCTGAATCTTTCTGCCACAACAAATGAACCCATTTTCCCCGCGACACCCTTGGCAACTGCTTTTATTGAAGTATACGGCGACATAAGGAACAGTCCTCCAGCTTTGCGTCTAGAAGCAAGGTAGGTGGCCGGTCCAGATCCAATGGATCGACCAAAAAGCAGGATATTCTGAGGGAGAATGCCGGTCTGTGCAACGATAAAATCAAACACGATTTCAGCATCCTGAAGGATTTTATCTGCAGTGGGCTCTCCAATGTAAAGGCCATAGCCTGGGTATTCCATCGAAATGACGTTGACCTAAGAAATATGAAAGTTATATCGAACTGCTGCAAGGTAGAAGTAATTACTTTGAGCTGGTCTCTGAGGGAGGCCGTGAAATCATATGCCCAGCCAATATCTTCGGAATTGCCGTGGAAGTAAATTAATAATTTATCAGAGCCGTCCTTATAAGGTTGGTAGAGGCAAGGAATGACGTTTTGAACTGTATAGAGATGATTAGCTGGTAAATGGAAGATTGGTTACCAAATTTCTCTGCTTTTTTGCTGACAAATTTGCTAAATAGTCCTTTTGATGGTTTTTTGGAGTCTTTTATCTGTGGTGACTCTTCTTCAGCAGCAGTCTCGTCGTTCGGATCGCTTGCTTTATCTTCTTTAGCTTGTTTTTCTTGGGTTTTGGGGACCCACAGTATGTTTTCGATAAGCCGATACTCGTAGCAGGACTCAGGAGCAGGAAAGATGATGCTGTTGAAATTCATTGTTTTGAGCAGAAAGTATTATACTTTATTTTCAACCCAAGGCGTTGAAAATTTGCTTGATATAATTTGAATATTTTTTTTTCCAAGGAGATTTATTCTTTTTCCAATATACTAAATGTGACTATTATGACTATTAGAATAATTTGTTAATCTTAATTTCTTTTGATTACTGATAAAGACTAATGTGGAAAATATACTAAGCAACTGTATGATATTCTTGTGTGCAATTTAATGCTAATATCCTTTTGCATCACCCTTTAGCTACTGTTGTTTCCTTAGTAAGTTATTCCTTTCGTAAAATTTGATTCATTGAAAAAAAGTCTGCTAGTATGGATATCGAAATGGGGTAAGTCTAAGATCTCAATGCTTCATTATTGTATCCTTCGATTACTAATTGATCTCTCTCAGTTTCTCCTTATTTATACTTTAGTGATATCTGTATTTATTTTGATTAGTGTTTTAACTTATTTTGCTGACAAGGAAATTCAGAATACCCTTACATCCTTCTGACGAATCTAAATTTAAGATCATGAGCTGGGCTTTAAGTGGAACTCGATTTAAAAACTTTTAGGGTGGTTTGATGCAGATCTCTTTGGCCACCAGATGACAACACAAAAAAATTTTTCAATTGCCATGTAAATTTCAAGACATCAACAACTAGATTATAAATTTATCAGCTCTTAATTAATTAAACCAAATCGAAAAAACCCGTTCAAGAATGTCTTAGATTTACAATGAACTCAATCAATCCTTATTGCTTGCTCCGATCTAATCAGGCGAGTCATCATTATTTCAAAGCTGTCGCTTGCCCAGTGATCGTAATTTACATTATTCTTTTGACCATAGCATTACAAGTTTAATGTTTATCCTGTTTAGGCTATGTCGCTGAATTTATGAGCCATACAAATTGCGAGAATTAATAATCAGAACATGAAAAAATCTCATCTACTAAAGAAAACCACTTCAGCCTACGAGTTTAATTTGAGGCAAAACACAAGCGTTCTCACTACGATGGCCCAAGAAAGTGAAAAAAGAGAAGAAAATCATCAAAATCAGTAATTTCACATCTAAATTCGAATCTATATCTATTGCAAACCTGTTTTCACTAGAAAGCTCAAGCTGAAGCGGTATTCCGCCACTCCTACTCGTATGAAGTTAAACGACGCATCATTCTTGCCTCTTTTGAAAGACCCAACTCCAAAAACCGCAAAGCTCGTCACCAGTTCATCTCTTGTAGCTAAAAATCCAGGAGAAAATTTCACATCTGTGTCTGATCTGCTGGGGCCACGTTTACATTCTCGAGAACGCACCGTAGGATCTCCTATTCGCGGAGCACTCTTGACCCAACGGCTCCAAAGTCGCTCAATAATGAGAAAAGTCAATCGCAATCAAGGAACGTACTCCGAGAGAACAAATATTGAGGTTCCTGTAAATAAATCGGAATCAACTGTTGATGCTAGCAAGGACGACGGGTTAAAGATGAGCGAGCGAAATGTGCTGACTGATGAATCTGTCGGAAAGACCCCAACATCTGATAGGAAACTTATTGAAATAGAGGGGTTTCTATCAAGCTATAGGCCCTTTAACGCACAGTTTTTTGAAGAGTTGAAGGCTCTTCCCGACAATAAGTTAGTGAATTATGTATCAGGGTATTATTATGGACAATTCCCTGACAACACACATCATGGAAAAGGTAATTTTTTGTATATACTGGCGTAATAAGAACTCTATTTGGTTTTAGGAGTGCTCATCAGCTCTAGTGGAAAAATATATGAAGGAGAGTGGGTCCATGGGAAAAAAGCTGGATATGGTACCGAGAAGTCTGTTGATGGTCACATTTATATCGGGCAGTCTGCTGAAGGCAAGCCAAATGGCCATGGAACCTTTCGATGGGTTGATGGTGATACCTATGAAGGAGAATTTGTAAATGGAATCAAACATGGGAAAGGAGTTTGGAAGAATACGGCTGGAGCAAGTTACAATGGAGAATGGGTTGACGGACAAGCTGAAGGCTTCGGCATTCATATCTGGGAAAATGGTAAGAATTTTAAGCTATAAGAGCGTAATTCTCAAGATAACTTTTCCAATAGGAGATAAGTACGAAGGAGAATTCAAAAAATCATTGAAAGATGGCAAAGGAACGGAGTTTTATCACAATGGTGATAAGTATATTGGCGAGTATTTGGAAGGCAGGCCATGTGGATATGGTGAATATTATTGGGCACAAGGTGCAATTTATAAAGGTCATTTTTGTGATGGGCTGATGGATGGCAAAGGAACTTATATAAATAGCCGTGGAGACAGATATGAGGGTAATTATAAAGAAGGAAAGAAGCATGGATATGGAGAGTTTACATGGATCAGCGGGAACGTGTATAAAGGGAATTACGAAAACGATTTGAGAGAGGGATATGGAGAAATGTATTGGACTGATGGGTCTTGCTATAAGGGTGAATGGGTTAAAGGGATTCAGCACGGGAGAGGAGAGATGATGCTCTTCAATCAGCGAAGAGTAAATGGCCAATTCACTAACAATACATTCATCGAAGAGACCCCGATAAAAAAAGTGGTTCCTCTTCCGAAATTAGTCCAATCCCGGTCTCCAAACTCAAAAACAGATATCCGAGCTAGAAAGCTGCAGAAGTCAGGTGGTATAAGCTCTAGAGGTCTCGCGGAGTTGAATGCGTCTGTCTCAAAAGCAATTTCTGTCATCAAAACGAAAATGAGAGAGGCTTTGGTGAACTAACTTCTCACAATCTTTCAATCTCGTTCTTTTATTCACATCATCATCTAAATTAGTTAATTCTCTAAAATTACACCCGTTCGAGTATTAATGAATATCTTAGTGCATTTTTTGAAGTTTAGGGAGTCTTTTCATGTAAATTCGTGTACATCCGTTTGAACTCTTTAAGAGTGTTTTTATCTGGGAGCTCAATAATTAACGGTTCTATCTTTTAATTAATAATTCCGCTCATTTTTAACTATAACTCATGGCAGCACGCTTTCGAGCTTCAAACCCTATTCTAGGCGACTTCCCTAGCAATCCTCATGAAAATCGCTTCGCTGCTGCGAATCGGGCAAATCCATTGGATAATCCGCGTTCCAAGTACTTTCATACTGCGATTGCTTTCAATTACTCATTCCAATATCTAGATCTTACCATGGAAAATGCGTTTGTGATATCTGCACATGTGGAAAGCATCACTGCCCACCTTCAGTCTCTCCAAACAAATACCCTAAAGACATGCGCTCAACTTCCCAGGATGCGTATCGACCGTTTAAGCCAAAAGAGATTAAGGAAGCAAATCAACAGTTAGAAACAACGAAAAAGACACTTCATCGCGCCGAGCCAGGCAGAGTGTTGCCTAATAAGCCTGAGAAAGGCCACTTTGAAACTTCTAATCAAAAGAATTATCCCAACCATTGGCAGAAAGACATTGATACGTAAGTTTTTTCCTGATAATTGCTCTCTTCAGCTCTATTTGTTCAAATAGACAGCAGTTGAGATATCCGACAAATAGATCCGCGCATCAGCAAAGCTTTGAATTATTCCCAAAAGAAGTTCCAGCTGATCATAAGCAATCTCCTAAACCTGTGACACAGCGGTCAATTGATAGATCACCGGTTTCTAAGAGCATCGACACCACGATTCCAGCTGGAGTTAGCTCACGAGGTAGAAGCGGAACATCTCCGACTCCACGACGTGCAAACGATACATCCCCAGATTTCCCACTGGCCCAACCCTCTTGGACACCAGCTCGCTCTCATGTGCATCGCTCACCTTATACCGAAATCCCAGAGTCTCATTCAATTCAAAGCGAGTATGATTCAGCGGAGAGTCCAGCAGCCGATTTTTCAAAAACAAAAGTAAAGCCTGTGAAATATGACTCGAGAAGGACTCCTGAAGAGGCTTCACCTTATCTAGAAAGTCCAAACCAAACCATTAAGAACGTATACGATCAGCCTTCAAGAGACGAGCCTCCGGCTCTTCCCCCTCGAGATGATTATGATGAATATGAAAGTAATCGAGTCTTGAGCACATTCAAAAAGGACCGCTATGGAAAAAGAGGCATACCAAAACCTCAGACAAATCAAACACAGCTTGTTCCTCAGAGACAGGCGGCTGGCTCTCCTCCTAAGAAGCACGCTGAATTCTCTTCCAAGAGATCCAGTGCCCGAACCAATCGAGCTTGGGAATCTCAAAACCGTCCTCAGGAAGCCGTTTATCACGATGAACCCCAAGAAAACAGACCACCGAATAGATTTGCTTCGAGGAAAGATTCACAATATCAAAACGAAGGATATGCGTCGAGAAAATCGGACGCTTCTCATCCTAGTGACAGAGAGGCACAAAGTTTCCGCACTCCGGCAAAGGAGCGTGATTACTTGTCCTCTGCTCGTCCTAAAATAACGGAAGAATCAGCTATGAAGTCTCCAAATCATACTGCAACTCCAACTCGAGTGATCAATAGGGATAATTTAATTGTTGATCGATCTCTTCCGCTGGATGGAAATACTACATACAACCAGGATTTCAGATACGAGCCACCGAAATCGAGAGGTGGAAGTGGTCAAGTCGATCAGAAGCCGGCGGCTTCGTCGACAGTAAGAGACTCGGACCAAAGGGCATATGGAAAGATAAGATCAGTGAAATACGATGATATCAGAACGGCTTATCAAGATGAATATAAAGAAATGCCTGCATCGTGTTACTTAAAGAAAGACTGTCCTATGCAAGGACTTCCCAAACCTCCGAAAATAATTACCGCTGGGAAGCTTCACGTGTATTATGATGAACACGAGAATGATTGGAACTGATGACAGGAAAAGGTGTTAGACAGGCTCTTTTATGATATAGACAATGAGGACCCTCTTTAAAGCATTTCGAGAGGTGCTTGTTAAGGACTGTTTAATATCAATTTGTATCATCTTATGACTGTGGTATTAAATAAATGATTCCATATTACTATTTTAAATACGTTTTCTTCAAAAGAATAGTGCTAATTGAAGCTTAACCTTGAGAAGTTGGTTTATTGAATAGACTAAGCAATTAGAAATTAGCAATATCTCATCGCAAAAGCATCTTTCAGAGAGCTAAAATGAAAAGGATGAGTTTCTACTAATATAATTCCGCCATAAATGATGAATTTCCAGGAAATATTAAACAAAACTGCGTTTGTCGAGGAAATGAAGGCCAGTCTTGTATATCGGCTTTAGTTAACACTCAAGGAACTGAAAATTATTAGCTACAGAGAAATATCGTCGCTCCATAGTTGAGATATCTGAAAATTCCTCCAACACTCTGACATTATGATTAAAATAAACATACCCGGACACTCCAGAGCCTTCAAACAAATTCGTTAACTGAAGCACCTCCACATAGAACTCAGAATATCTGACATACTCAACTTTTTTGATCATTATAAGTAAAATCCACATAAAATATGAAAAGAAACAAAAAGAAGCTAAAGAATGATTAATTTATTGCTTCATGATCTAAGATACTCTCACTTAGCTGTGATGTGAGACCCCTTGCTAGCAGAGTTTTATCAACGCATTCCATATTCGCTTTTATGGTAACTATTATAAAGTCGCGAAAATAGCTCACTCTGATTAATTCTGTTGGAAACACCCGTCTAATACTACCTGGAAAAACTAAATGCATACCTTCGTCTTAGGACTACCTCGCTGGAAGATATGATCAGGTACGCTCTTCAAACACTTTACAAATCCGGAAATGCTTAAAATGACATTTTTTTTGCGTTTCTGACCACTATTTCCGATGTCAGGGCGTGCATCAAATTGATTGAGGCACTCTAACTTATATAGGAAAATTTTGGTCAGATATATAATAAGATTTTAATTCAAGGATCGGAAGTTAAGAAACACACATACCGTTGTCCAGCAAAACAAGTACACGCGATGGAAAGTATCGAAACTCTTCTTAATCAAGTCATACTCTCCCAAAAACAGAAGAAAAATAAACAACAGAAGCAACAACTGAAAACCAAAACTAATATGACCGATCAACTCCCAAAGGAATCATTCCTCGTTGAAAGCCCTTTGTCTCCTATTTTCAAGCCATTGAAATCACCTACAGATCTCCTTTCTGAGATCAATCTTCCTCTAAGCGACTTGAGCACTGATGAAAACGAAGAGTTCCACTCATCAAATAACTCTAAAGAAATCTCATATCCAGGCGCTCGACAACTGAACGTCTTCTTTGAAGGCAATTTTCTCGACAAGAGCGCCGAATTCGAAATGATCGAAGCTGATTTTGACCAAAAATTACCTCCTGAAGAATCCAATCACCAAGACAATTCGAAGCCAACTGCTCCCAAAGTCTCTATTCTGCAATTCCTTGACAAGAAGGCCCTTTAGAAGAGTTTATTCTCTGCTACAAAAGAGTTGTAGCGGGTAGTTTAAATCTAATTTAAATGTATATGTATATTCGTCATAATTTACTTCATTTGCAGAAGCAGATGATTAAGGTAACAAATAATGCTACCTGTTTATATATATACATATATTTAAAACCTGTTCATTAACTCACAAACTTTCAATAAATAAGAAATACACATAAATTTGTCTTGAGAATAATAAACTTAAACTGGAGAATTTTGAAAATCTTCCGTGCACTTCTTGAAAAATCATAGGAGTAAAACTTTGCTAGCTAATTGTTAATTTATTTAATAAAATAGTATAGAAAACTTGAACTTTTTTCGGAATTTGCTTATGAAGCTGATAATATTGGAAAACACGCTCTTATTGAATGTAATGCCGTTGAAGCTGTTTAAAATAGCTGGATACTACCGTACTTTGTAAAAGAAAGATGCCCAATAATTTGTCTGTAGAACGAGTGTTAAATTGTCAAGTCAAATCAAGTTTTCAATAGCATTGTATTTTGCTAATATCAAAGTATTTTGGTTTCGAGGGATCGACTAACTTATTAGAACGTTCATCCTGTAAAATTGTGACTCGAAGTTCGTTCTGTGCCTTAGTAAAATGTTTAGATATACTTATACAACAGCCTAACAGCCTGAAAATCTTTTAATTTTTCCATTGACTACATATACTGGTGATAGAACTTAACTGAGGAATGGAATTTATGATGCTTGTCTTTTTAAATAGAACAGAAAACTAACTTGCATTATTTTGGCATGAGAACGAAGACATCAGCTCACTCATCAGAATGCATTAGTATATGATGAATACTGAAGCAACTATCTCTGGGTGCACTAACAATGCTGACATCTAGTTTTATGTTTTTTCCCTACCCGTTTAATTCTTCTCACAAATTAACTTATTTAAAATACAACAATTTAAGTAGCATCCTTTTTAAAAATAAAAGAAAATTATTTTAATTTCTGTTTGTGTCAAGCTGACCAAAAAGAATGTTACAAAAAAACGAGGCATCAGATAACGACAAATTTATTTCCACAGACTCCCAGGAGATAAAGCAAGCTCAAGCAGATGTTGCATTGTCAATGGATGATTTGCATACAAAGTCAATAAAGATAGGTACTTTTCTCTCTTGTTTAATGAAATTCTCATTTCTCAACTTTTTCAACATTATAATGATCTCACAAAACTACGCTTGAATAGAAGAGACGGCATCCACGTCTGCAACCTTGCTCGTCTGGTCTTCATCCAAGAATAACATCAGCATAGTGGAACTCGAAACGAAACAGAATTATGCAAGGGTTCAAGGAGTTCGAACCAAAAAAATTGCATATTTCTCTATATTTGCTGACCAATATGCCGGATCGACTCATGTGAAAGAAATTCCAAACACGAAATTACTTGTTTCAATCTATCATTCCTACAAACGGGCCAAGATGGTGATATATGACATCTCACGAAAAGTAGCCAGAAATATTGAAACTTCTGAAGAAATTGTTGGAGGCAAATAGACTTCCTGCAAATTTACAATTATTCTCCTCCAATATTTATAAAACTATTATTTCTTCGTGGCCATTTTTTGGTTTTCTCTCTCTCTTAATTATTCTCTCCAAGATATTGGCACTGACATGACGTTTAATGTGAGAAGAAATATTTTAGGTGCGATCTCTGTCGGGAAAAAAATAGCTTACCACTTGCTTGATATTGGATATTCTGGCACTAAAGGGAATTATAGTGGGAAGCTGATAAGAAAATCCAAATGGCATGCTCAATATGGCACTGATTATAGTAATTGACACATATTTTTCCTCACTATTGACTCAATGACCTGTTTATCTAGAGGCATCACTGCCTCAAGTTTTGATTTCAGTCCTTCTGGAGAGACCATAGCAGCCATCGACAACTCTGGAATTTGCTTGATATCAGATCTGACTACTGACAGTTACATCTACCATAGAGATATGTATGGAATAGGTAACTTAGGTTTAATCTAACTTCAATCTTATTTTTTTTCTTCATCAATAATTTAATAACCTCTCTTCATTTTTCGTTTTCTGTTTTTTTGTTTTTTTTTAGACCATTCCATGAATCGCTGCAGATGGAGTACGGACAGGGGCGAATCTTTATTATTTGTGAGGTCCGATGCCAACATTCTGGAGATTCTTGATGTTGAGAAAAAAAATGGAGACTTGTGAACCAATCAAACTAACTGATTCCTGTAATTTGAGCAAATCAAATTGTTATTTTTTCTTCTCTTTATCATGTACGGTGAATTTCCTCCCTAGATTGATTTTGACTTTTGTAACTCTTGGGCATGGTTAAATGGATTGATGTTTGCCCAAACAATGGAAATTTAGTTGCGTCAGCAGGTGGTAGTGACATTATTGGGAACCCATAAATAGTTGACAAACGAGAGAAAAGGATTGTCTTCACCTCGTACGTCATGGGGGAAGGTAAGATTCTTTGATTTCTTTATCTCTAAAATCTCAACAAAGATATTGTGACGGCCCATTGAGATATCAATCGTATTTAGTTTCTTGTGAAAATCATGCAGCATGCTTCAAATCGCTCGCGGATATGTGCATATCGATCGAAATCTGTCTAGCTTTACGAGTGACGGAGAGGTAACAGAGCTATTCTCTGAGCTAATTCAGCTTTGAGAATAAAGCATGCTTCGTTGATTTCTCTTATGTAATTCATGTTGTCAATTTCTCCGAAAATCCATGTCCAAACAAATAGAGGTACCAAAATATTATGAATTCACACAAAAATAAATATCTGGCTTGAAAAAGCCGAGATACAATTCGCAGATCCACACTTCAAGAATAGTGCAATTGGCAACAGCTCAAGAGACGAAAATCGCACCGAAAGAAAAGAGCATTTTTTCATGAATTTCTTTCTTTCTTCTTTGTCTTATCGAGAACCAATTCAATTTTATTCATACAAAATATATAAAGAAATTACCAATGAAGAATTAATTTAACTTTTGAAAGATTCAATACAGTAAAAAAATGTTGCGAAAATCTGAGAATGAAGAGAAGAAAATTTTTAATTCTGAATCTGGGAGTACATGTTGACATTAAATGTCGTTGATAACACGTTAATCAGATGTATTTTTAAATATCAAATTATTATTTCATAGGTGATGTTAACTGTGTACGATGGGATCCGAGTGGTGGCTATCTTGCAACTGCATCAAATGATGAGACAGCAAAACTTCTGGATTTAAAGACTGGAAAGGTACTTTTCACTGGAAACACCTCGGATAAAAGTAATTTATGACATTTTGATAATAATACTGATATCATCACAATATTAGTGAAGGCGTGCTCAGTATGCTTCATCTAATCAAAGTTAAAGTACAAAGAGCGTAGAGAAAGTGAAGATTGCAAGCAAGAGAGCAATGAATGATTGGTATTGAAGGAATAAATCTCTAAACAGCAATAAGGACCTGAATCATTATATATTTTCTAATCTTCCTCAAATTCTCCTAACTTTCGTCATTTGTTGAATTAAAACTAGAATGATGAGACAGAATGAAATAAATAGATATCTCCAAAAGATCTAAACATAGTTTCTGAATTTGTCATGATCTCAGACATCACATCTTGAAAACCGTTAGCATTAATATTCTCAAAATTTCTGTTCAATAATTCCAATTAATTGCTTTCGAACTCATTTCATTCAATGAATGTTAGTCTCTTTTAGAAACAACAACAAGAAGTATAATGAATATCGTAACTCTTGCTCTTGAAGTTATGAATACAGAAACTTACAATTAACGTTTGTATATCTCTGCTCTATAGCTGTTTTAAGTGATCAAACAAGATATCAAGTTTGCAACTCTTCAAAACAGTGAAGAAGAGACTCAATTCCTGCCATTTTCAGATGCAAACAACCTTGAACTTCAGAAGTGAAAAACAATACGAGAAGTTTTCAGAAGAAATCTCCAAACTCCGGAAGTCAAATATTCACATTTTCCATCCTCATCATTAGAATTTGAAATCGATGAGATAAGCACGACAAATATATTAAAAGCTTGAAGAAAATCTAGATTTAATTTTTAGGTGTCCTCTTCATCTTTTTTTGGTTTAAAACCTTACTAATAAAAACTCTTTTCTCTATTGAAGGCATGAGAATTTTTGAAAA
>ENA-UOTZ01001614-UOTZ01001614.1-compost-metagenome-genome-assembly--contig:-NODE-1614-length-14671-cov-13.729615_pt1 | contig 14671 bp, 10 predicted proteins | sample MGYA00238144_ERZ746983 | MGnify/ENA primary metagenome ERZ746983 (study PRJEB28759, sample SAMN06268863) | compost metagenome | isolation source: single cell | place: USA: California, Emeryville, Joint...
TTGGGAAATCTGGTGTTTTTGAGGAAAGCAACTCAGAATTTTGTTACAAAATTTCCAATCGAGAGTGAGTAATGTTTTGGTTAACTTTAGAGGTCCTGCTTGAGTAAGGGAAGATTTTCTTTAAATTATCCATTGTATACCAGCAAATATAGCTACTATTATATATAGTTTGAGTTATCTAAACCCATATACCCATAATTCAAATCAACCAATCAGGCTCTATTATTATATGTACCTATTTTGATGGAGTTATAAGTCAAGGAAATTTGAAATAGGCTACAAACAACTGTAGCACGTCACGTTTCTTGGAATCAACCCAGAAATCGAGATATAAAATACCAAATTTACTGCCACAATTTAAAAATGAGATGCTTTACACAGGATAGAATGATATCTGCTTCTCAACTAATCATTGAGAAGAACACTAAGTTGTTCCTAAAAGCAAAATCGAGAAATCATTCACAAGACATCTCAAATTGAATTTGAGCCGTTCGTTGCACAATCTTTGATATTTCAAGCCTTTCCTGACCTAATTTTCTAATCTGATCGACTAATTTACAACTAAGGACTCTAAAATACACACATGTAGCGCAATGATTTCGGCTGAAGCTGATAATGCCAATTTATTTCATTTGAAAAAATTTTTTTGCAAGGTCCTATGCGAATTAAAATCCTCTCTATATAAAGAATTTAATAAATTAAAAAACCCTTCTCTTGAAGCCAACACTTTTTGTTATTACGTAATCCAAAATTAATTTAAGGACGGTCAAAATCAAGACGCTAAGAAAATGATCAAAACCCCGAAACGAAAGACACGTAGCGCTGCAAAAAGCAACAGTTCTATACCTGCTTTCCTGCTAAAGACGTATGAAATTTTGGAAGTAAAGATTCTTCTTAATCCGTTAATTGACGATTTTGCCGAAGAATCAAAGTTTTGAGCCAATTATCAGTTGGAATCATGATGGCACAGCTTTTATCGTGAAAAATGTGACGGATTTCTCAGAGAAAGTGCTTCCAAGATACTTCAAGCATAACAACTTTGCTTCTTTTGTGCGACAAGTATTTTCAACCATGAATTTTGCGGCAATTTACCAATACTTAAAAAACGAAGCTAAACTTGTACGACTTCCATAAAATTCGGCACGAAAACAATGAAAATGAGTTCCGACACAGGTTGTTCAGACGAGGCAACAAGTATATTTGAAATAATCTCCATATATTCAAACCTTTTGCAAGGGAATTGCTGTTAGAAATAAAACGCAAGACTACAGAGGGACTTTCAGTTGACGAAGATACAAATTCCCAAGCGCTCGGCCAAGACCTCGAGTCTGTCTCAAGCTATCAGACATCAAATCTCCTTATGCCGACGCTGTCGCTTCAAAACACAAATTCATTTCCAGCTAATCAATCATACCAGCAGAACGCTTCCTATCCATCGACTAATATGATGCCAACACCAACAACTCAAGATAGAAACGATATTTATCTCGAGAAAACACCGACAGAACTTACTTCTTACTCTGAAGTACGCTGATTTTGTTGTTAACAGTCTCATGTTGAAAACATAATAGCTATCAACGATAAAAGCAAAGTTAACAGAGTTTGAGAATTCCAATCGAACTGTTATGACCCAAAACGCACAGTTGATCAGTGAAAATAAGCTACTCTGGAATGAACTTCTCAAAAATAAGTAGATAATATGGAGTTACGAGTTCGATTGGCTAATCTGGTTTATTTTCAGAGAAAAAAATGATCGCAAAATTGAGAAGCTAGTGCTCTTCATATTTTCTGTGATGAAATCTGCAGCAGCAAATGGATTGAAGCTTTCTCTTAGAGATGGAAATGGTACGGGTTTTAGTATATTTTTCATAATTGTCCTAACAAGGTGAAGTAGCAACGACTGGATCTGTCTCGAATGAATCAGAAGGGAAGCTGGACTTGGAGAATATTGAATTCAAGGCGCCTAATTTTGAGGAAGTAAAGATTATTTTCCTAAGCTGACTGATATAAATCGAAAATTGTAGGCGCTTGCGATATTGAATGATAAGGGGTCTGGTGTTGATTTGGAACAAATGAGAAAGAGCTTTCCAAGTTTCATCTACTCCCAAAATAGCGATAATATTGTCCAAGAAAGCGCTTTCCCAAGTAGTATTTCAGGTGAAAAATATTCCAAGACTGAAAGAAAAGCTATCCCTACTCCAATCGATCCCAAAATGCCAAAAAAAGATATCAAACCATCACTGAACGGAAACCTAGGAGGCAGCATCGACAAAACCTTTGATAGTGAAATTGAAACAAACGCTTCGAATAATGGAACGAATAAAAAGAAAGTGCCGCCAAAACAACCAGCCAAGAAAGCCAATCCCAAGAACAGAAAAACAAAATTTTCAAGAAAATCTTTGGACGAGGATGATTTCGATGATGAAGAAGATTTTGAAGATGATGGTGACTACGACGAAGATGAAGACTATGGCAAAAAGAAAAGGCCTGCTGTTAAAGGTAAAATCATATCACAAGTTTTCTCTCTCTCTAATCAGCATTATTTAAGCAGATAAGACTGTAAAAAAGGTAAAACAAGACCTAGAGCCCCGGAAAATCATTCCTGAACCTGAAAAGAAAAATATTATCAAATCTTCTTCTGTTGAGAACCAGCCTCCTTCCAAGGTGGTAAAGCCACTACTTCCAACCAGCGAAAATCCTTTAAATCAACCAGCGAAACCACCCGAATTGAAAAAAGAAGGCAGTGCTGCTAAGCTCAACCCGCCTACGAACCCGAGCTCAAATCCTTATCTTGGGTTCGACCCAAACGCAGGGCCTGTCATGTCCAATATGAATTATCCGCAAAATTTGAACTCAATGCCACAACAACCGTTTAATCAGCAGCAGATGAGAGGAATGCAGAGCGATATGCAAAATCCAATGTTCAAGGGCGGGTATGGTATGCCGATGCCTCAGAATGACTTTAGGATGTTCTCAAATATGCCCCCTAGCTTCCCGATGCAAGGTTATTTGCCAAATATGAATCCTGGAGGCCAAAATATGATATATGGTCAAATGAATTATACTTTTCGACCTGGAAATCCTCAGCCCATGGTGAATATGGGCGGTCAGAATATCAACAATTTAATGCCTCAGAACGGTCAAATGAACATGGGTCCGCCCATGGGTGTCCAAATGCAGAATAATGCAAATCAACCGTTCACTATGTCGTTACAGAGCAATGGATATCTTCCCCAAATGCAAACTGGAATGAACCAACAAAATAACTTACAGTTGCCAAATAATTTAAATTCGCAAGCGAACACACAGCCACAAGCTGGAACGCCTTTACAGGTAAAAATTTAAGAATTTGCGTTTGTATTAATCGAATATATAATAATGCACAGGGATTGATGATACAGAATTCAGGACCAATGCTACGACCAAATCAATCCTATACGATAATGAACCTAGGGACAGACCCAAGCCAAAAAAGCACCGGGAGTCAAGGGCAAAAACCTCCAAATCGTACCTTAAAATAGAAGTTGCTCAATTGCTAACAAATGTTGATTAGAACCAGAATCTGGGTGGAAAGGGGCTAAAACGACGAATCCCCCGAACAACGTTAATTCGGTAAATCTCGACGGGAGTACCGGAAGACTTAATCCGAATTCTGAGTCGAATGCTTCAGCTGAGGGAGAGAAAAATACAACTGCGACTGGTCAAGATAAGAACTTTTATGATTCGTTTTGGCTCCGCTCAACTGAAGACTTTTTAAACTAAATTTCATAAAGTAGTAACTTTATTTTAGCCCTTTTCTATTATTTTAAGCTCCGAAGGTTACAAAATTTTTCAAGTATTGCAAAAATTGTAATTTTCTTTATTTTACTGTTTCTAATGCTATTATGTCTGTGCTCTTTTTCGTTTATACCTCAACACATTTTTTTATTTATGCCATTTATCCTCTATATATAAGCTCCAACATGTATGAGTGTACCCTGAATAATTTAATCCAATGAAATCGGCTCCTTAGATACAATATCTATCAATGATAACAGATTCCAGTCAGCCAATTAAGAATATTCAGAGACATGAGCAAAACAATAGATATGAAGCTCTCAGTGATATAACGAAATTTATTCAGAACTCTGAACAGGATACTCAGTCTGAAGGAGGATTACACGATTGAATTTATGTAAAAATTAGAAGTCAACGTCAACAAACTTGCTTTTCTCCACAGAAATAAAATTTGTCTCCTCCAGAGCAGTGGATGGATTTATACTAATATCAAATGTTTGAGCGACAATCTCATGTTCTTCTTCCTCGTCCTGATACTTTTGAAGCTTGCTTCGCCAATTTTTTGTTAAATCCATAAAGTTGAGTTTGATGATTTTAATATTAGCTTGTTCTACGTTCTCTTTCATTGTTTTTATTTGCTTTCTGTCTTCCTCTATGCGCTCTGAATCCTTTCTTATCGTTTTTTCTTTATCTTCGAGTTTGGTTAAATTTTCAACGCTTTTCTGGCTTTCAAATGGGTTGATTTTCTCAAGCGCTTCCTCGCTTACTTCTTTGATCACGTCCAGGATTTCTGTTTGAAAGTCTGTCAATTCTCTTTCATTTGCTAACATATTTTCTTTGACTTGTGCTTTCGCGCGCCTCAATTGCTCTTTAAACTTGAGCAGTTTTCTGATTCTTTCTTCTACTTCTCGTCTCGCCTCTAGTATTTGGTCTGTGTATTCTACAGCGTTTTTAACTTCCTCAGAGTCACCCATAAGTTTGGCTACTCGCAATAAAATACCTTTAATTATTAGATCTTCAAAATTGTTATTAATTCTAGGGCCGTTCAAAAAACCAAAGCTAGCCGATGCTGCAGTTTGGCTGAGGCCGAAGAATGAATGAAGGAGTACGGTCCGCCATTTAATCTTGACTCTCCTTTGGTATAAAGTTATATTTATTGAGATTGCAGATTTTTCGTATGCAATCGTAGACAATAATCCATAATATTCATAGAATTCACAATTGGCTGTATATAGAAATAGACAGCGATTACAATTATTAGATCATATTTAGTTTGAATTTAAATGTAAATGTATTCTTATATTATTATTGCTCACCATATTCATTGTGTGGATGGATCCTCACATATGTTAGTTCTGGTTAAAAATCGAGAACAATGCCATGAGAATCCACCATTATCATTATATTATATTATTTTTCGTTATTTGTTATTTCTTATTGTTCTAACCGGCCATCCCGGTTGTTAGCACTGAAGTCGATTTCTCTGATGCTGCCTGGATCATACGTCCAATCTTTTGAGAAAAATATGTTAAATCGAAAGTCCTGAAGGACAAATATAGTTACCTGAAAAGGTGCCTATCTTCTTATCGAAGATAAACCCCTCTTTCAAAGACTCAATGGATGCTTCTGTAAATTCTGGATCGAAGTTCGACACATCAGTCTCGTTGTCTATCTGGGGGACAAAAGGAGCCTTTACTTCCTTTCGGAGCAGAGCATCCCAGTCCACGGACTCGAACCAAGGATGGTTCATGATTTCCATCGGACCGTGAGGTCCATTGCCAAGACGGTACAATGGATTTTTCTGAAATAGCCCTTCGAGCAAATCCCTCGCTGTCGATGATAAACTTGCAGGGAGTTTCAGAACGGCGAACTTGATCCGATCAAATAGCTCTTCTCTATCTGTTGTGTAAAACGGAGGGAGTCCAACCAGCATTTCATATATGATGGCGCCTATTACCAAGAAATAAGTTTAACTGTGATGTCTCTTCAATTACCAAAGGACCACCAGTCGACTGGCTTGCCGTAGCTCACCTTTGATAGCACTTCAGGTGCAAGGTACTCTGGTGTTCCACAGATGGTACTAGCTCCTTTGTCTCCTTTCACTCCTCTCTTCGAAAGCCCAAAATCGGATACACGAATGTATCCATCTCTGTCAATCAGCACATTCTCTGGCTTAAGGCTGTGAACATATGATTAGAGTCTTAGAGTGCATTAATGAGGATGCTTACTCTCTGTAAATGATGTCTTTGGAATGCAAATGCTCAAGCGCCAAGAAAATTTGCGCAGCGTAGAAGCGCGCTCTATCAAATTCGCCGATAAGAATAAAATCTAATTTAGAACCAGTTTTACTGGTCTTCTGTGAAAGCTCGTCGTTTCTGCATAAGGTTGTACAACTCTCCTCCATGACAATACTCCATTGCGAAGTAAAGTTTATGCTCGTTTTGAAAAGCGTAGTGTAGTTTAATGATAAAAGGGTGATCTACTTCGATCTAGATGGATAAATAGAATTCTTTGTGAGATATCTGCAGGAGGATAGCACCCTACCATCACGTTCCTTTCTGTGGCGAGTTTAAGCTTCTCGCTGGTTTTCTGTAGTATCGATTTTTTGATTATCTTGAGAGCGTATACTTGTTGAGTCGACTTTTTTCGTACCAGGGCGACATTTGCATACGAACCTTTGCCTATCATCGAAAGTAGGAGGAAGCTGTCCAGTGTGACCTTCTCTTTCTCAGTGGGAGTCAAAAGATTCATGAATTTGAGTTCCTTGCTTAGCTCTTGGTCAATATCGTATGGTTCCATATGAGAAACTCAATATTTATTTTATGCCTTAAACGTCTAATTAAATAGGTTTTGACGTATCAAAGTTTGAGTCTTTTTTAAAAAATTTGGAAGCTCATTAATTAATTCTGATAGTAACTTTTTAAAAATTTGTGGTCTAGCCTCTGGGTGAATTGGAGCGCTGAGACCACAAAGTCGATATGTCTTACCAACTGCTCATCAGTGAAGGTTTTGAGGTGACTTATATGATAATAAAAAGGTATTCGAGAAAAGTTTATTTAATGCTTAGCAGATCTATTATTGGTCAAATGGGTAGAGCACGATACTAGAATTTGATGGGAAAGTAACGCAACTCAATTGAGATAAAGAAAGATAGTTCGTCTTCGTGAATTGTTAATAGAAAAGAAGAAACAATAATTCTAAACTGGCATAAATAAAACAACCGGTTGTGCTATGACATTTCAAATGTGTTTGGGCAGGAATTGTATCATTGATAGATCAGATGATCGGTTTTTTCCCACCCTTGCAGCAGTTACTATTGCTCTCAGTTCTTCATTATTTTATTATAGAAAAATGCCTGATTAAATTGGCAATTAGCACCCCAAAATTAAATAGAGAATAAATGGAATAATCGAATTATCATTAATAGATTATAATAGTTATATAGAGCTTTGATTTGAAATTCACCACGTTACCGTTTTTCAGGAAATTCAAAAATTAGTCAAGAACTTAACCTCCCGGAATGCCATAGAAATGAATATTGCCTATCTTAGTGATAAATCTATGATTATGAAGCATGGAATAACGATGTCATTATTGTATAGCTTCGCTAAATTTTGAGACTTCATACTGTGAAAAGCAATCATCAAGATTCCGATATTCCGCAACATGATAAGTATTATTTTTTAAAAAAATGATAAGGCAAGCCCTTATTATTAAAACGAGCAGCTTTCCTCAAAAACACCAGATTTCCCAAAATCAAGCTAATTAACTTAATGATCGCTGAGTTCACTCAGTAGTATTCTCAATTTTTCCTCCGCTTTTTCAAGCTCCAACTCAGTATACCTACGAATACTCTCCGTTTTGTCTGAGTACGGTAGTTTCCTCAATTCATTTTCAATCTATACAATTTTCCCAATTAGCCAAGCAATCATAACGAAAATGACTGTACATTCTGTTTAATTTGTCTCAAATTTTCAACTTCTTGTTCGTATTGCTCTCTTCGAAGAGGAGAAAGAGATTTTCTCGATTTGTTTGGACTGAATCTGCTTGATTTCACCTCATCCAAATAACCGTATGGAACAGATTGTGGATTAAAATAGGTAGGAAATTCGCTGACCAATGGTTCTCCTTGAGTAGGAGATTTAATCACATATTCTTCGTTTTTGCTTCAAAGGGTCAGTGTTGAAAATTTAAATGACGAATACCTATATATTGGAATCTGGAAATTGCCCTGTACAAAATTGACGGGGAAAGTTGAAGCCTGAGACGTGGGGGTGGGTTCGCTGCTTAAACTAGGAACTTCTTTGATGGACTCAAGTGGTTGAGAGTTGACTAAAATTGCGTTATTTAGACTTCGAAGAGAAGGGTGATCACTGACCCTGGTTGGCAAAAATTTTGCTGCTTCCTAATGGCTGTGGTTCCAACGGTTCTTTCGAAGGTGATAAGAGTTGAAAGCTATTTGTATGAAAGCTGTGAGGAGTATGAAAAGCTTTAACTTACCCTTTTTGAGTTGTTTCTTTGATTTTTTCAATGTTACTTGAAACTCTTTCACAGTTAGCCGCTATAATCTGACTCATTTGCTCTATTTTTTCCTACCGAACAGGGAGTTAAAACAGGCTCACATTGATATCTAAATACATAGTTTGATTGGTAACTTTGAATTGGGCTTTGAGTCTTGTGTTGATATGTGACTCCTGCGTTCTTTGCTCGTTCTTCTCGATAAGTCTTTTCAATTTCCTACAAAATAGTTGCAACTCTGCTATTTCGATTGATTGGGTTTACTTCAATTTGCTGCTGTAAGCCTGTCTTTGCTTGCCCCAACTCTTGAATAAAGGTCCTATCAGATTTGAATGAATATTGCTCCTCCCAATTACTGTATTGTATATACTTGTGCTTGTCCAGGTCAAATTTCATATTCTCAACCTCCGAAAAAAATCCATTGCTAAGTGTTGGTTGTCCCACATTCGATGCTTGGTCCTTTAAAATATAACGATGAAATTAAGAATCAAGCATATTGTGCGTGTTATGCTTACTTTTTCTTCTATCATCTTGGGTTCAGTATCGATTCTGTAAGGCTTTGAATTCAAGATGATGGAATTTAGACTGATATAATAGAAAGGGGGAAAAGTACATTTTCTGATGTATAAATTCTGTCGTTTTGAGTTTCAGTTGAAAGTTTTTCATATCCGAAAGTTTGATCTATGAAAATCACTTTTTCGACTGTTCCTGAGGGGTAAGGCTTACCAATCATTTTCGTCTCGAGATCTGTGACTTTGATTTTGTAGAGACTTAAATTTTGTTCATAGTTGTGAATCACGTCTTTTTGATTGGTAATTGTTTCGCTTTGCTTTTCGATCACTGCCTTGAGAGCTCCCAGCTGGTTCTCATAAAAACTCACCATATTTGATAAAACTGCAGGTGGTTCTCCTTCTTTTTGGAGTGCTATGAACGAATGAGTAAAACGCTCTGAACCAACTGAACACTGCTTACCAGATGTATTGCTCTTTTGGAGAATGTCTAAAGAGCTGACAAATGGCTGTGAGTTTTCTTTAGTTGTGCTAAACATGCCTGGATAATATCTTTGAAATTCCTACGATTGCGATTAAGGTGAATTTCAGAAAAGCAGTTACAGCATCAGCGTTTGAGTTCTTCTCGAACGAGGCTGGAACTAATGCTTTTCTCTCAGATTCTGCTGCTGCTGTAGTCGTTGTTTTGCTCGCACTCAGACCTTTACTAGGTATAACATCTTGATTTTGAACGAAGGTTTGGTTGCTTTCAAGTTGACTCTTCAAAATCACATTATTGAATTGATAAGGCGAGAGATATTTCATTACTGTGGAAAATCGAACTGTTGATGGCGAATATTTGATCGAACTCGGAGAGAACGTCTCATTGGCCTGATTTTTGAGAGGACTTGAGTAATCATACTCTTTTTCTAAGGGTCTCAGGTGAATTACTTTGGTGCTTACCATTCGATCTTGTTGCGGGCGATCCAGTCGTTCTTGTATTGTGCTAGTCGGTTGAGTTTGAGTTTGATAGTTCCCCCTCTCACTATAACTAGGACTTCTCATCGCATTCGGCGAACTTCGATAAACTGCTGTTGTTGTTGCGGGTCTGTATGTTGTTTCTTTTTGAACAGGAGATGCAATCGATATAGCTGCAGTTTTATAGCGGGGCTCATATTGTGTGGATTGTTGAGTCGTTGTTGTTTTTGGAACGTATGAGCTCGTTGTTTTCGGAACGTATGAGCTAGTTGTATATGTCAATGTTCGACCAGGAGAAGTACTATTCGGCAGACTCGTTTCTACTCTATCTGTTTTTGGGATAGTCTCCGAACGATTTGGAGACGACAGTTGCGCTGCATTGATCTGAGAAGAGCTCTTATTGCTGTCCTGCCTCTGATAATTATAAGTTGGCGGATTATATTGCTGTTGATATCTCGCACTTAATGGTTGGTAAGTTTGCTTGGGCTGTGCCTCCTTATTTGAAAGTGTGCTTTGTGGAGTGATTCTCAGCTGCCAAGAAGAGCTCCCACTGGCTTGTGGGGTAACACTAAGATTTTGGGCTGTGACTTCCGGCTTTTGACTCCACGTTTTTTGTACATCAGTGTAAGAAGGTGATGGCGAATTAATCCTCGCGACGGGGCTAAGCTCACCAGCATTATTCTCTTTCCTTAGAGCGTTCCGTGAGGTTTGGTTAAATTCTGAAACGTAAGGAGATGAATACACTCCAGGCCGACTGGGTGACCGTGAAGTAAAGAAAACGCCTGAGTTGCTTAAATTTTGAGCTTGGGAATTCGATTCTATCTGACTGATTTTTTGTTTGAGGAAGTTTACTTCTTCTTTTAGGACCTTAAGCTCTTCTTTTGCATCTTGATTTTCGTTTACCTGTTGAACATTTCGATGTGACTGCTGAAGACTGCGGGTGGACTCTTGGCTATTTACGAAGACCTTTTGAGTTTGGGTATTTGGAGAGACGACAGCATTCTCTCTGCGAGATTCCATAGATCGAGTGTTGGATGCATGAGAAAGCTCATTGGCCACATGAATAGGGTCTTTTGAGTATAGTTTATCCATGTCAAGATCTTTGAGCGAAAATTGTCCGAGTGAAGGAGATTTTTCACGATTTTGTTGGTGTTGTGTAGAACTCATGCTCTTAATCTCAGAAGATCTCTGTAAGGATGTAATGGAACCAACTGTCTTAGATTCAGGACGGATATTTGAAGTTTGTTGTGAATCTTTGAGCTGGTCCTTTTTACCTTGCTTCAAAGCATTTTTCAAACTGATTGCGGACGCCATAATAATTAATTTTTTATTCGTTAGATGCAAAAGTTTTCTTTATTGTTGGATAAGATATCTTACTTCTCGTTCAGAAATATCCAAACAATTTTTGCACTCGAAGCCCGAAGAAATGACATTTTCATAGACTTAGTGCCTTCAATTAAAATAGCCATGAAGCCTTTTCTATTCGATAGTAGATATGGAGACAGCTAAGTAATCTATTCGCTTAATATGGGGTAAATTCGTTTTTGATTTTTTATTGAAAAACACGGTGACACTGAGTATATACGTAGGCTTTCAAATTATACATTGCTGTAATTTAGCCCCAACGATTGAAATTTGTTAATTTAGGCAATATTTACGGAAATAGTTCTTTTAAACATGGATATGTACACAACAAACCCTTTATCTTCAATTTCATTTCCCTTTATTCATCGCCTCTCGCAGATATTTCACGGATAAATTAGCAGACAGAATTTTCTGAAACACTTCCTCTGTATGACTGGATTTTGTCGGTAAAGCCCCTTGATTGTATGCACTGAGCAATGAACCTCCATAAACATAAAAATTGAGCTGTGATTGAGATTTTGGAAGTGACTGAACCGTTGGTTTTTTAGGTAATGGAATCTTTTTCTGTGCTACAAGTGTCGGCTTTGCGCTAGCCTTAGGGTCTTTTGGTAGATTGCTCTTATCTACCTTTTTCTGTAAATAAGGTGACTCTTGGTTGGGGTTCAAATGGAAGTCATTGGACTCACTCTGACAACGCGAATTACTGTCATCATCATTCTGTTTGCTGTCTTGAGAAAACCGATGTGAAGTTACCGCATACTTTGCAATCTTGGCTCGAATTTTGTGCCCAACATTGTCTGTCTTGGTTTCTGACGATTTATTAAGAGCCAACTTGGATTCAAGCTGCTTGTGAGGGCTGACTGGGAAACTGCTCATATTGGAAACTATCGTATTACTCCCAATTGAGCTGAGCGCAGTTGACCGTGTTTTCCTTGATTCTGCCTTTTTGTGACTCGAGTCTTTCAGACTATGGACCTTGACAGTGTTCCGAGAATCTTCCTGTCGACTAACAAAGCTTTCGGTGTTCGATGACCTATTAATGCCCATAATAGGAACATGGTAGAAATTATCTATTTCCTGATAATTTTGAAGCGATTTGACTGATGCAAAAGAACCGGTGTTTGAAATGTACTGATTCCTCAGGTTTGCCAGAGAAGTGGTGCCACTAATCCCTTCATTAGAGACGAAGCGAATCGACTTAGACTTTCTCATTGATGCGTGAGCGGTCGTAGCGTCGGAATTCTGAGCTCCGTAATCGATAATCTCTCCTTCAAATTTACCAAAAGACTCTTTTTGTTTTACTGGTTTCACGGCTGGAGGCTTTTGCGATTGTTTCTTTGGATTTAGTACCTGTTGACTGCTTATGCGCTTTAACTTTTTGGTGCCTGAAGAGCGCGATATACTTCTTTCAGCATAATTTTGGATGAGAAAGCTGCACTTTTTAGACTCGTCTAGAGCGTCATCGTTTCTTGTAATCTTGGAAAGCACGACACTTTTCGGGAAATGAATCGAGAATTCAGCCTCCCGAGCCTCTCCGCAAAGATTAACATATTGTTTTTCGTATCTCTTCACAAGGCCTTTGACAAATTGAACCGAATTTTGAGAATTTCGTGGGATGTGCTTCTTTTTCGTTTTGGATTTGGTACTAAGTTTGTTGCTGGCTGGCTTCACAGTGTTGTCCACAGCACCTTTTCCTGGAATGGCCTCGCGAGAAGTATTCCGCCTTTTCTTCGTGAAATATTGGGTAGAGATTTTATTCACCTTTGATGGTACATTTGGGCCTTGAGAACTGATTTTAGAGTCACTTGTTCTTTTGATTTTAAGGTCTGTGCTTTTGCGGACCTCTGAGCTCCACTTTGATCCTTTGTCAGTGTAGTAATCCTCTATTTTCTCATCTTTTATTGCTGGAGCGGCAATGCTAATCTTCTTCTTGTCTTGGGTAACTTCTTCGGTTTCGGTTGGTTCTGAATGATCTGTCTGGATGTAACCTTGGTTTGCTGGGAAACATTGCTTTTTTGTAGGGCTTGTAGCAATAGGGGTCAGATTATCATCGCAAAAGGGTTCTTTCTCGAAATTTTCGTGGAAGTTGGTATTGCTAACTTTGCTAATGTCATTCGAGGTTATTTGCTTGATGAGCAAAAGGTCACTATGATTTGACTCATTATCGTCGACAGCGTCTTCAGGGTGCAGGGGGGACGGATTGAGTTCAGCTTCATTAACAAATTGATCTTTAAACTGGGCAAATGACTCATTCCCTGTGAGAGCAATCGAGGAGGTAGAGCTTCTTGGCATCCGCTCGCTTGGCTCAATCCAATTATTCTCAAATAAGACAAGATTATTGCACTCAGAATTCTCTCTTCTTGCTTTTCTACTAAGTCCAACACCAATATTTTTCTCATTACGTAGATTTTGCTGCTTGTTTCTTTCTTGAGAGTCATTTGTTGCACTATCTAGCGAGTTTGGTTGGTCGAATATATCATATAACTCCGTTTCATAGCTTATCTTTCCATGATTTTTTTCATATTGCTCTAATTCCCTTTGAAAGCTCCCTTGCGCAAAGTTATTGGCCCCATTGTCGTTCTTCTCTTGCTTGTCTCTTCCCGAACCCTCGAATTTGGCTTCTCCCTCCCCTTCTGCTCTTCTATCATGGAAATTAGTGCCAGGACCCACCGCTTCTGGGAAGGGTTTATTACGATCGCATTGTAGAATCTCACGATCATTTGATTTTTTCAAAAGTACTTTCTGGCGTTCCAAATTTCTTTTCTGAATTATCTTGTTCTGCTCGTGTAGTAATAGGTTTGGACACTGTGGGATCTCGCTTTGATCGTTGTGTCGAAACAAAGTGCTGAGATTCTGAAGAGAATCTTGTTTTTCGAAATACTTTGCTAGATATTCGGTTTCATCATCATAATATGCGTAGTCTTTGAAAAGGATGACATGCGAACAAGGCATATTTGCAAGTAGCTCGTTGATTGGCTTGGCGAAGTAGAAATTAAAAGATTCAAAATATTTGGATCGCAGCAAATTCTCCGACAGTCTTTGAAGGGCTCTGTCGTCCGGTTGAATCAGGCTTGTTAAACGGTTTTCTAACACCAAAAGTTAGCTCTAATGGAGCAGAACGAAGAAATCATAAATGTAAACGGCAAGATATTTTCAAAAAAGAAGCAGCTAAAACGCTCAAAAATATACTTACGTGGATTGGACTCAGTGGATTGGGCTTTGGAGTCTGGGATTTTCTTCGGTTTTTCGCTCTTGTTGTACGGATTATACATCGTGTGTGATAGCGCTTTCAATTATTTCTGAATTAGAGTTAAAGTTGTCTCTCTAAGGCTAAAGTGATGACTTTATTACAGAATAGAACGAATGCTGAGTTTTTAATTCTCCGAATATTTGAAAGTTTTTGAATTTCGCTTAAAGTTTCAGAATTTAAATCTTGCTTCGTGATTGATGAGAACACACATATCGTCCTCTATCTCCCAAACGTTGCTTCCTCAATCTCATTCCTAAGCCATTTGAAGGCAAACTAGCGCTAAACACAAAATATG
>ENA-UOTZ01001616-UOTZ01001616.1-compost-metagenome-genome-assembly--contig:-NODE-1616-length-14649-cov-13.618240_pt1 | contig 14649 bp, 9 predicted proteins | sample MGYA00238144_ERZ746983 | MGnify/ENA primary metagenome ERZ746983 (study PRJEB28759, sample SAMN06268863) | compost metagenome | isolation source: single cell | place: USA: California, Emeryville, Joint...
CCTGATACTATAGTGATTGACCCAGAGAGAATAACTCAGGTGATCATGAATTTGATAAGTAATTCAATCAAATTTACCCAGAAAGGGTCGATCAAACTATCCTTCGAGTGGATTCCAAACTCCAGCAGCTGCAACGTCTTCAACCAGGAATATGAACGTTACTTGACTGCTTGTAGCAACAAATTTAGTTACAGATTTGGTGAAGGTAATGACCATTATAACTCCAAATGGTTCTCAAAATCGATGGAGAAAACCCCAGGTAGCCTAAAATTCGCAGTCACAGACACCGGCAGCGGCATTAGCGAAGCCAATCTTAAGAAAATCTTTGAGAAATTTAATCAAGCCGAGTCTAATACTGAACTCAAGAATCTCGGGCTAGGCCTCGGGCTGTGGATTTCAAAAGCTATCGTGCATCACCATAAAGGTGAAATCTTCGTTGACAGCCAAGAAAGAAGCGGTAGCTGCTTCACAGTTATCATACTAACAACTACCGAAGCTTCCTCCATGGTTGCTTGTTCTTCTATTCCTTCTTTATCTATCGAAAAAATGACTCTGGATTCTCCAACAATTAAAACATCAAAAGTTGCAACGAGAAATCACGGTCAGATGAAAGCTTTGGTGATAGAGGACTGTGCAATCAATCAAGCCATCAACAAGGCAATGCTAACCAAATTAGGCTTCCAAGAAGTGCTGATCGCTCCAAACGGATCAGAAGGAGTTAAAATATTCAAAGAGAAAGGCCCTCAATACTTCGACCTCATTACTGTCGATCTCGAAATGCCTGTTATGAAAGGGAAAGCAGCCATAACGGAAATTCGAAAGTGGGAGCAAGATCAGAAGCTTCCTGCTGCTAAAATTGTAATTCTCAGTGGAAACGCGGTTGAAAGCGAAATGAAAGAATGCTTGAATCCACAAGGACTAATCAGAGCTGATGAATTTTTGACAAAGCCCTGTGACTATCCTCATCTTGCCAAAAAATTGAATGGATTAGTGATTGGGAAGAAAGAGTCAATACATTCGACGTCAAAGCGCAAGAAAATCTTAGTTGCTGATGATGATTTCTTTAATCGAGATATTGTTCAGAATTTCGCTGCCCAGCTGGGAATTGACTGCTTGGTAGCAAAGAATGGGAGAGAGGCGGTCCAGATTTATGAGCAGCATGCTAATGACATAGCATTAGTTCTGCTGGATAATGAGATGCCAATCTTAAATGGCTTCGAAGCAGTCAAAGAGATCAGAAAAGTAATAAGAGACAAACAGAAAAGTCAGCACCCTCTCATCTATTTACTAAGTGGACATAACAGGGACCAAACACTGGAAAATATTTTCGACAATTGTCTCCAAAAACCCTTGGCTTTTGAGACTTTTCGAGAAATTACTAAGTCTATTTGAAATTCAGATGTCCATAATCTACAGGTTGTTATGTAAACAAAGAGTACATAAGATAGCATACAATATACTAAGTGATGTCCGAATTCGAAAATCAGTTACGCGATTGCCATTATAATAATTAACTCAACTGTAAGTAAGTTGTAATTCAATAAATCTGATGATTATCAGCAAGTTCAGCTATAATTGTGATACAGTGTAGAGCCGCAAGCAAGCTATCCAGACAGTTATGAAAGACAGGGAGAAGGAAATATTTCTGAAGAGAATAAGGTGAGCCAATATAAAGTGATATTCATGGATTGTAACACGCCTGATATGGACGGATTCGAGAGGTCTCGATGCTTAAAGCAGATAATCCAAGACGGGGAGATAGATTCCATTAGCATTATCATTTGCACACCCTGTCCGACTGGGCAAGAGCAGGGCTAAAGAGATTGGAGTTGACGTGTTTTACATCAAACCCTTAAGCGCAGAGAGAGTAGAAAAAAATACTCAACAAATATTGTCCCTCGAGATCAGGGTAACTGCTGTTGCGTATGCATTTTGGAAAAGATATTATATTCGAAATAAAGGGTTGTTGGACTTGTAAGCCTTGAATTACTTACAACCAAGATTCTCTTTGCAAAAGAAGATCCTATGGAAGATTTAATTTGAAAGCGGTAACTCAGATTTGATTTAATATGGAGACCTATGCATTGCCTATGAGCAAATCATAATGATTTCATATGTATATTTAGGAGGAAAAATTGGAGTTCAGCGTTTCTTTTCATTTCTCTTCAACTATTCAGAATTATTGGATATGATTCACACGAGTAAAAAAAAAAATAATTTAGCCGGCATTTCCTCCTCGCACTAAAAATATCTCAATACTGACTTATTGGCATTTGAAAGGACATTTTTGAGGAGCGACCTTAGGTTGTGGGATATTAGAGAGCAAAATCTCATGTCTATTCATCGGCGTCTGCACTATTCACCAAATACTCATCACTCGCGCGTTCTGGCTTAAACTTGAAGCATGAGCAAAGTTTCCTCAATCTCTGGGCAGTCACTCCATACACAAGCACATCAAGCGTTCCTTGAAGATTTACAAGCGTTTCGACGGCATTATAACTTTTCTGAGTAAGACGACCGCTGTCGCTGAAATAGCCCAACGTGGCAACACAGAAGATCGGTATCCAGCATACCAGTATCACTCCTGGATAAAGCAACATAAGAGACAAACTTCTGCATGTGGATTTCGTTGGATTCCTTCGACTCAATATATATCCCCAGACTATAAAAACAATGTTTGCTAGAGTCGCCATCGCCATAGGAATGGTGGCAAGGATGATATATTTGTAGTCTAATGCGCCTGAATGTCCTGTGACAGGTCTTCGACAATCATTGTTTTGTGGATCATATTTGATGTATTGAAATACAATAGTCAGTAATCCCATTAGAACCGATGGTATAATGGAAACATAGAAGAAAGTGTGTATTTTCTTGGTGATGACTGATCCTCCGTCTGAGATCTTCGCGACCAAATAAAAAGAATATGCGAAAATGACAGAAAATGCGAAAGCCAGGCATTTGCCAGTCTCAACGATGACGGTCGCTGCTGTACAGAAGAAATCTCCTCTCAGAAATGAGAAGGCGACGATGGATTTTGGCAAAAAGTATATGAAATCTGAAATGATCAGCCCAATGCTTAATTTGACGAAAGGATCCTGCGATTTTTGTCTTAGCAGTATAATAAAGGCTGCGAGACAGGTGAGGGTTGAAATAGCAGCGGTGACGACGAGCTCTGTATCTGCTTGGAGTATCGGTATCACCACATCATGATCGGATCCTACAATCATCGTTTTAAACTTCTTGAGGTCTGAAAATATTTTATTTATTTAAACTCAGAGCTTTCGTTTACTTACCTTGAAAAATTTTAAGTGTTTTTTCCTTTTTTTTTTTTGCAGAAGTGATGAGTGAAAATAGGGTTTCCGTTTCGCTCTCTTTAAACCCTGTTTGGACCAGATAACTTTACTCGATTTCTCTTTTTTTGGATATCAGACACATTAACAAGTCTCAACGTTCAAGACTTTTCAGCTAGAACAAAAAAAACTCGCCTGTTTCAAAGGGTAGTTCGAATATTAATTGTGAATTTCAGGGGTAACGGTACGAATTGATATGTAATTCATAACTTTTTTCATCATATATGAATTTTATTTTACAGGAATATTTCTATACGAGCGACTGAATTATCTAATGAAGCAGTTCAGAATGAGTAAATTTCTCAATGGATAATTTCAAAATTTATATAGAAATTAGCATATTCGAGATAACAAACATATGTATGTATTCTCAGCTCCTTAAATCTCATCAACTCATCAATTATGAAGAAATTTTTTCGCAGTAGGGAAATTACTCATTAGAAGGACTATCTCGGTTCATTTGTAGATAATCATCGGAAGGAGAACCTTGGTCGATTTGTAGATAATCATCCGAGCACACTACTTTCGTGCCAGAGCTTTCGGCTCTTGGACAACATGCATCCCACAATTTTCGATTTGTCGCTCCGTAGACGAGCACGTCCAATACTCCTTGTAGGTTTACAGGTATTTTGACAGGAAAGTAGTTTAGCTGTGTGAATTCGCTTCTAGCCAAGTTCAGTGCGAAAACAATGAATAATGGGAGCCAACACACGAGTATCATTCCTGGATAAAGCAGCATTGAAGACCAATCTCTCCACGTTAGGTGTTTCTTTCGAAGCGATACCACTCCATACACCATAAAACATACGTTTACTATGGTCGCAAGAACCATAGGTATGATTGAAAAGAATATATACTGAAAATCAATCAACCCTGGGTCCTCTTCTGAAATGTTCCTTATGTATTCATGCTTTTCATTATCATATGTCTCATACGAAGCCACCTGAGTAAGTAACCCCCAAAGAACCGCTGGTATTATCGCACCTATGAAGAAAGTTCGCATTTTCTGCATGACGATTGACCCTCCGTCCGCGGTTTTCGTCAACAAGTAAAAGGCGTATGCAAAAAGGGCAGAAAATGCGAAAGATAGGCATTTTCCAGCTTCGAGGATAATGATCGCTGCTTGACAGAAGAAGTTTCCTAGGAGGAATGAGAAAGCAACGATAGATTTTGGCAAAAAATAGATGAAATCTGAAACGAGAAGTCCGATCATTAAAGGCGCAAAACAGTCTGGAGATCTCTTGATGATGAGCATAATAAAGGTTAGGAGACAGGTAACTGTTGAGATGGCAGCTGTAGCGACGAGCCCTGGGTCTGTAGAGAGAATGGGGATATGTGTATTGCTTGCAGTTCCAAAATCATCTTTTTAACTTTCTGTAAATTTCTAATTTTTATTTATGCTGGAGCATTGTTAAGTACAATACAAGTAGATAAAAATATTAGAATTATTCGTTTTCACCTAGAACAGTGCAAAACTCGCCTCATGGATATAATTTAAAGAAGAGGCATATTCTCTTGCTCTTTATCGTCAATACTCTCAGAGTTTCTCATTGATATTATATTACGAGCTGTTCTTCCAAGCTATGCTAATTAGTTGTTTGCATGTATAATATAAAATGCATTTAATTATAGAGAATTCTTCAAAATAATATTTTGGATGCTAATAGATTGCGCTTTTGAAAGCAACAACTTTGAGTAGCCTTCTTCAAATGAATTGCCTAAACTCCAAATATGTTGTTAACTTTGTCTTACATATTGGCTTTGAATAATAGGCTATCCACAAACTGGAAATATGGGAGAAAATGGAGCACTATATCCAAGACGCAGCTGGCACTTCCATATTTTGATATTAATCTTTAACAAAATATGGTTTCTTATTTAAAACCAAATACCCACACCTCGTGAAATATTAATATTTTACATCAACCTCAGAAGTATGAAGAATCTCTTCAACGCCAAAAATTCCAGAAAAAAAAAAAACAACACTGCAAACTTTTTCCGCTTTCTCGAATTATTATTTTGGAACTGTATTATTTTGTGATTATGCAACTTTGATTCATAGGTAAGGCTTTGTTTTCCAAGCAAAAATCTAAAGGAGTCACTACTAGTGCCTGTGTAAGTGCTTGCGTAATGGAAGAAGCAAGACCATTATCGGTTGAATATCAATAAATATTTATCCTGGTCTTATAGAAATTCTGAATCTTTCACTAAACTTATGAATGAATGTATTCATGTTATATCGTATCTTGTGGGGTAGAACATTTCATTTGCATGTTGAATTTAATGCGCTTAACTTAAAATTAAGAAAACGGGCGTATTAAGAAGATGCATGATTTGAGCGCTAACTCGATGCACACAAAGTATTGATTTTTCTACTCTTTCCACAGGAAATAGGTAGACATTTTTTCAGAGTAGGAGAACTCTTATGAAAAGATTTGCAAAGTTGATGAAGTTAATCTAACAGCTTCCAATTTTGGAATCCTTTTGCAATCCTCAACGTACGAGAAAATCAAACTATCTCTACAATTATTTATCAAAGCTTTCATTTGAATATATTTTCAGAAAATGTTTCAATAATTATTTTGGCTTTTCCGAAAATTCAGAATTCATGCGTTTTTTCCGGGATTAATTTAATTATTCTCGAAGAAAGTATAAGAAAAGCACTTGAATGTTCCATAGGCTGGTGCAAAAATAAAATATTCGAGTATCTCAATTCAACTGCTATGGACTTTTTCCTCAACTTCAAGAACAAAAGCTACGAAGCGCTGTACTATGAATCAATCGACACTTATCTTTCAAAAATTGTCAAATCATGTTTCACGATCATGATTGTTGTCGCGCCATTCATTCCATATCAAATATATTTGCTATATCACTTTAAAGTTGCTTCAGATTCTGTCACTCTTAGACGCTCTGTGCTCGGATCTGCTATTTTTCTCTATTTTGGTGTTGTTGCCCTTTTCATTCGTATGAAAGGACCAATGCTCAAAAGAAATCGAGTTGCTACGCGATGGGGTTTCGATATAATGTTCAATCTAATGGCGATATACATTGCTTATCAGTTCTATGATTTCAACATCGACAATCCAGTCCTTCTATCTCAGTATATGTTCGGATGGTGGGAATGCCTCCTCGTAGTTACTGTCTTCAGTCCGATATCTCGATGGTATCTGAAGCTTTCCGCTTATCTCATTGTGATATTGAGAGTTGGAATTGGAGTTTATCTCGCTACACATGCTCCAGGGCTGCTGTTGAAAATGTTTCAAATGGTGTTCCTTGAAGTCTTTCTGATATACTTCAGTGAGAAAGACCGCCGGAGGTATTTTATAGAGAAACGGCATTTGTATGAAGAGACAAAGGTGTATAAGGAGATTTTTGACTTGACTTCAGATGGAGTGATAATTTATGGATTGCAAGAGGGAATGCTTTTCCGGAACTGGTCGAACGAAAAACATAGATGGTGGAAGAGCGATAGCAGTGTTGATCAAAATTTTGAGAAGATCATCCTGAAAGGGTTTAAGAAAGTTTCTCAGCTTCCTGCGGATATGGTATTGCATTAATTAACAATTTTTCCTGTAACGATTTCTTCTTTATTCTATAGGAACTCGATTTGGATACGCTTGTCCAAGCTTCAAACAAGCCGAATTTTTCTGAGTTTCTCAAGCATCTCACACAACAGCTGAGTCAAAATTTGGCGAACAAGCAGAATCTAAAAACCCCAAACCCTCTCAAACCAGGCAGACTTATGCTGCTGACTGGATCAGTCGAACGTCCACAAGATTGTCGACCTACTTCAGAAACTAATCTTCAGACGACAAACACCTGTTTCCTGCTTGAAATCAAAATTCTGTTTACCATATTCAAAGAGAAGCCTTCCCTTGCTCTTGTGTTTTCTGACATCACCGAGAGAAGTTTAGTCACCATTCTACAAGAAAATAACAACTACAAGAATCGCCTTCTTGCTTCTGTTTCGCATGAGCTACGTACTCCTCTCAACGCCAGCATTAACTTTACACAAGAAGCCGTCGATCATCCTGACCTCTCGGGACTCCCTGACATTAAAGAAAATTATCTCATCCCTGCTCTCAGATCCAGCCAGCTACTGCTATTTCTTATTAATGATATCCTTGATTTCTCTCAGATGTCAACGAATAAGCTTAGACTAGTGTTTGAAAACAAGAATGTGTACAAAACTCTGAATGAATGTCTGAATCTTATCAGAATACAAGCAAACCGTAAAGGATTGAAGGTGTCTGTGGACTATATATTTGAGAAAGAGCAAAACGGGCTATTTTGTACTGATCATAACAGACTGAAGCAGATAGTCCTAAATTTACTAAGTAATTCTCTCAAGTTCACCCTTGAAGGAGAAATTCTAATCTCCGCAAGGATAGGACCCCTCAAATCTCTCACCTCCTCGTCAGCATTACCAGAGATGATAGCATTAAAGAAACCTTCAGACAGAATAATCGAAGGTTCTTTGATGAGAAATGACCAAAGAATTTTGAGCATCTCAATTAGCGACACCGGCATTGGAATATCTGAAGAAAACAGAGGAAAACTGTTTAAAGCTTTCGAAAAAATTGACCTTGGAGAGAAATCAGTTCTTAACGCACAGGGAGTGGGTCTCGGCCTAGTTATCTCAAATAATTTAGTACTGTCGTTAGGCCTAGGAGACTCATCAAATGCCATTAAGGTGGAATCAGAAGCTAACAAAGGCACTACATTCACATTTTGGATCATAGACCATCAGTCTGAAGGCTGTGAGAATAAAGAAGAGAACCACCCCACAGCTAGGTCAGAAGACCTTTGCTCTGATATGAAAGAAAGGCTTACTAGCAGCGACGACGAGAATATGACCACACTCAAGCATTCTCTTCCCATGAAGAAGCTCAGTTCAGTGAAGTTCGAAAGAAAAAGTCTGTTGGACTTGGAAAGAATTACTAACGCTCAAATTCCTCGGATATCAGACAGCGAAACTGCAAACGTCCCAACACCCTCTCAAATCCTCATCGTGGATGATGACATCTTCAATATCTGTGCTCTTCAAATGATACTCTCTAAACTAGGACACACGTGCGATGCAGCTTATAATGGCGAGCAGGCCATCCGAAAAGTCCTTCAAAGACACTCAGAAACTCTAAGAGAGGATTTAGCCAAGCCAAGACAATACAAGGTGATATTTATGGACTGCAATATGCCTTTAATGGACGGGTTTGAAGCCACGAAAATTCTGAAAACAAAGATGAAGAATAAAGAAATAGACCCTATTACTATTGTCGCTTGTACAGCTTTCCTTGCTGAGGAGGACAAGACACGCGCAAATGAGATCGGAGTTGACTCGTGCTGTATCAAGCCAGTAAATAAAGAGAAAATTGCTGATATCCTCAGAAGGTATCTTCCTGTGAAAAATCTGACGGGTAAACCAGGAATTTTTAGAGCGAAGACTGAGTTTAGCATCCCAGCGCTAAATTCTATATCTGCCAAAAAAATTTAGTTTGTAGATGATCATTAGACACTTAGCTCAAGCACTTTGCGGATTTATGCTAGGTTATTTACATATTTTGAGAAATTATTGCCTCCATGCTTTGCAAACAAGGACCTCTAAAGCAATCACAATGATACCGCTCATTTTTGGCTTGAGATCAAACATAATGCCTTAATTTTCAAGAGAAGCCCTCTGCTTTCAAGTCAACACACCAGTTCATCATCTCTCTGCTTCATAGCTCACAAGTAGAAATCAGCGGATAGCATCTCATCTTAAAAGACAGCAAATTTTTCTTAAATTGTGCCGCTATAAGCTCTCACCAGCTGAATAAGTTATTTATTCAAAAAATAGTCTCAGTAATTCGTCGCAAATTTGTCACACCGCTATCACAATAGCCTCCTTAACCAGCATTTTGCTAAGTATTGCCAACACCTATCTATTTTCTTACTTCACTGGCCTATCTTCCAAAAGCAATAATTTCACAGAAGAACTAAGCAACAGAACCACATTTAAGCTAGTTAATGTGTATTATCCGTAGTTACCATTACCATGGGTCTACCCTCCTCAGAAGTCTCAGAAGTCTCAGAATTCTCTGCGCTTGCACCCAATTCAAATTGCTTACTAATTTTCATTTTACGGTGTGTTCTTTGTATTAATATTTGATGCGATCAGCGACTTATTTTTCGGTTTGATTAAACTTCCAGAAAAAAGCAGTACGAAAGAAAAAGATTCGGATATTTATTCTGAGTATATGTTACTTCAGCTTTAGTATCTGAGACCATTCTTGCTGCTGGTAAGCTGATAAGGGATTGTTTCACTGCGTATCACCCCCATTTCTCACCTATTTATAATATCTTCGCTGAATTTATGGTAGGGTTCAGAGCTACGTGTTTCCTTTTGACCTTCGTAACAGAGGGCAAATAAGGGTGAATAGAGCTTTCTCCAGAATTATCGCTTGCCATATTGATGCAGTGAACTATTTGATATTAAAGACAATTAAGATATCAATATTCTTGTAACAAGCCAGATGCGGTCTGAGCCCATAACGAGTAACTTTACAGCAACATACAGTTTCCAAGTTTGATGAAATCGAAAATTATTGAAGATTAATCGCAGAATGTTTTTCTTCTGCTGATTTAAAGACCTTAAGAGAAAAAAGCTTACATTGGTTAGGCATACGCGCTGAAGTTCTATGAAAACATCTTTTTATTTGGACCCAAAAGGCTTTGCGTAGAAGGAATTTTCATTTTATAAATGGGCATAAGATCCAAGCATAAAATATTCGGACCGATGGATTCCAAAAATAACCGATTGAGCTGGCTAACTTTTATTAAGTTAGTTATTTTTTTTTTAAAGGAATTTATTTAACTATTATTGTTTCTATTAAGAACGTTTGTGCGAATATTAATTAATAGAAATGTACCCTGTTTTGAGAAAAACCCGACAAACACAATAAATAAGACTTGTGTTTAACATTTCAAATTCAGTTCGCTGAAAACCTCCAGTGTATTCAGAAGATCAAAATAAAAAGTTAAAATAAGAAAGAAAAAAAGAAAGAATTGATTCTTAAGATTAGCGGAAACCAGCTAGGTGGTAGCTCTCAAATTCAAATTCCAAAGCATGGATATTTTCCTCAATTTCAAAAATAAAGCCTATGAGACTCAATTCTTTGGGTCTATTGATCCGTACCTCTCCAAAGTGATCAAGGCAAGTCTCATCTCGATAATAGTGGTCGTGCCGTTCTTGCCATATGCGAACTACTTGCTATTCCAGGGTAGCACCCTTGAAGACAACCTTCGACGCGTAATCTTAGGCTCAGGGATTTATGTGCTCTTGGCTATCGGTGTACTGATCGCTTATAAAAAAAGAGAATTTCTTCGAAGACATCAAAAGGCCACTCGAGCAGGCTATGATATTTTCTTTGCTATGATTGCTGGATATTACGCCTACAGCTTTTATGATTTTAACAAGAAAGGAGCCGATCCCATGGTGAATTACGTGATGGGATGGTTCCAGTGTCTCCTTGCAGTTACTCTTTTCAGTCCGATATCTCGGTGGTATTTGAAGCTCGCAGCTTTCCTTGCTATCATCTTGAGATGTGGAATCGGAGCGTATCAAACGAGTGAAAGCGCTTATGTGCTGATGCAAGTGTTACGAATGATACTTCTTGAAGTCCTTTTGACTTACTATCACGAAAGAGACCGCAGAAAGTACTTTCTGGAGAAGCAGGCGTTGCATGAAGAAACCAAGGTGTTTAAAGAAATTTTTGACTTGACTTCAGATGGGGTAGTCATATACGGCCTGCGAGAAGGAATGCTTTTCCGCAATTGGTCACATGACAAATATCGGTGGTGGCAAGGCGACGATTGTAAACCAAATTTCGAGAGGATATTGCTGAAAGGGTATCAGCAAATGACCCAACTCCCTTCAAACATGGTAAACTAAACTTGTTAAAAATTTAATTTTAATTCTCTCAAATTTTCTTTTTAGGACCTCGATCTCAGTGCTCTCTTCCAATCTTCCAACTCGACGACGTTTGCCGAATTCCTAGAGCACCTCACCTCGCAGCTGAACGTCAATTTAATCACGACTCAAAATTCTATTTCTTATTCTATAAGCACAAACACCTCAAGCAACGCGAACTTCAAACCTGGTAATCTCCTATTACTCAGCGGATTCGTCGAGAAGCAACAGCCTTTGAACTGTCTATCATCCGATCCTTCCGGCTCTTCTTACCTCCTCGAGATCAAAATTATGTTCACCGTCTTCAGAGAAAAGCCCTCGTTGGCTCTCGTCTTCTCCGATATCACAGAACGCAGCCTCGTCACGACGCTTCAGGAGAACAATAACTACAAAACCCGCTTACTCGCATCAGTTTCCCACGAACTTCGCACTCCTCTCAACGCTAGTATCAATTTCACCCAAGCAGCCATCGAGCATCCCGACTTGTCGAGCCTTCCTGATATCAGAGAAAACTATCTCATGCCTTCTCTCAGATCCAATCAGCTTTTACTTCACCTCATCAACGATATCCTCGATTTCTCTCAAATGTCGGAGAATAAACTCAGACTCGTCTTCGAAAACAAAAACGTCCATGATACCCTAGATGAATGTCTTAACCTCATCAAGATCCAAGCATGCAAGAAAGGGCTCAGTCTAACAACAGACTACAAATTCGAAAATGAAGAGAACGAGATTTTTTGCACCGACCATAACCGATTAAAGCAAATCGTGTTAAATTTGCTCAGCAACGCGCTAAAATTCACGCTTGAAGGCGAGATTCGCGTCACTGCGAGGACAGATTTCATCATTTTGCCGACAAATTCGCAGTTGGATCTAGTCACTATGGCTCAGATCTCAAATGATGAAAGAAGACGCGGAAGGCAGCAAAAAATTTTAAGCATTTCAGTCAGTGATACAGGCATTGGAATCTCGGAAGAAAATAAAGCAAAGCTATTCAAGGCGTTCGAGAAAATCGAACTTGGGACCAGGATAAACCTCAACACTCAAGGAGTGGGCCTGGGGCTTGTAATCTCAAATAACCTCGTGCAGATGCTTGGTCCAGAGAACCAGAACAATCGCTTGGAGGTAGACTCAGAAGAAAGCAAAGGCTCCACGTTTTCGTTTTGGATAGTCGATAAATTCGACCAAAAGGAAGAAGAAATCCATTCGTTTGCCAAATCGGAAGATCTTTGCTCGCAAATGGATGAGAATCCTGACCACGGCGACGGCGAAGAGAGGCTAGAGACGCTGAGTCATCTTATCCCACAAACAAGCATTGATCTAGTGTTATTGACGCGTAAGAAACTGCTATCAGACACAAATCATCAACTTATCAGTACTCCTGCGGTAAATGTATCCAAGCTACCTCCGATTCTTGTAGTCGATGATGACGTGTTTAATATCTCTGCAATGGCAATGGTTCTACAAAAGCTTGGATACACCTGCGAGACGGCGTTCAATGGCAAGCAGGCGATACAGAAAATAATGGAAAGACAGTTGAATGAGCAGGCTACGAGCAGCAAACCGAAGCAGTTTAAACTAGTGTTTATGGATTGCAATATGCCTGTCATGGATGGTTGGGAAGCGACTCGAATACTTAAAGGCAAGATGAGAAATGGAGAGATAGAGGGGATCCCGATAGTGGCTTGTTCGGCGCTATTGAATGAGAAAGAAAAGCAGCAGGCGTATGAACTGGGAATTGATGCGTATTGTCAAAAACCCATGGACAAGAATAAAATTTTAGCTCTTTTGAAAAAATTTGTGTGGCAACAGTAGCTAGGATGAGATATCTAAAAGATGTGTATTCAGAAATTGTTCATAGGTGTTGTTGCAGTGTTTTAAATAATATACCAGCTAATGTAAAATTATAATTTCATGAACAATAAAACAGAATTGGATTACGCTCTAGCTCTAATATTTAGTAGTTGTTTGTTATGAAAGTAATGTATTAATTTCTTAAAGGAAGTTGCTAATTAGATTTCACATTCTATTTACTTTCTGTAGTGATCTTGAAAATTTCTATTGTATATAGACTGATATAGATATATATATGCTCATCAAATCGTTAATGAATTGGAAACAGCGCATTATTGAATATTTTCGAAACAATTACCCCTAGGATAATTCTCACACAGTATTAGAAATTGTGATTCTGAAGTTAGTTTGAGAGGCTGATTATTAACATGCAAAATGAAATACATGAGCATATAACACGTATTTCATCTCTCTTCCAATTTGAAAGAGAGGCAAAATTTCACTACGACGAATGAATAATTCACAATCTAATGATATAACTCAATATAGGAACCCAAAAAATCTCTTTAGGAAAGAGATCAAGCCGGTGATTTCATTGCAATAGCTCTCAATGTCACTATATCCATCGCCGCTTTCATAATTTTCCTTGGGCCTCCACCAATATTGTACTTGAACAGAAGTTTGCAAATCACCACAGTGAGACACGCTTTGAGCACTTGATTTATGATCATATCCTGTCCAAAACATTTCAAGAAATTCATAGCCCATCTTTGAGACTCCTCTGTTTTAGAATTTGCTGCTACAACAAGCACAGCATAATTGCAACCCACTGCCGCACAGAGAACCAATAGGTAGCCAATTACACTCTTGATCCTCGCGATTGTCTTTCTTCTATTTCTTTTTAATAGTTCTGCTTTTTGACGGTCTGGGTTATTTTTGGTCAAGATTTGTATCATTTTTACGCTGCGGCTATTGTTGAAAAAAGGAATAAATTGTCAGAATCAGTTGTTTGAAAGCATATATACATATTTGTGACAAGCAATAGCTTGATGAGAGCATTCAACGGGGTCACTGTGAGAAGAGGCAGAAGCATAATCACCAATGTTTCCCACCATTTTCCCTATTTCCAATGGTTAAATAAGCAATAATAGAAAGCACCTTACTCCTTGTGAAGCCTTGCTAAACAAACAAGAGAACGCCATCAGGCTTAGGATTCTGCAATACAGTAATATCGCTCGAGTGAACCGAGGAAACACACTGTCCTCGTAGAAATAAAGAGAGGTGACGATGTGACCATACTGGATTGAAATGTTATCAGTTTAAACAAAATGAATGAGAGGACTCACCTTGATGCCGTAGAAGATTGATTTGAACCACCCGATAGACTGAAGACCTGTGCTCATTCTCTTCCGAGGTTTTCTTGTTTTCCGTTTTTCTGATAAGCCACGTGCTTTATATTTAAGCGGCCGAGCAATTCGAGCTTTTATTAAAAAGAGGGTGAGAAGAAGCCAAGCAAGCAAAGCCCAAAGCATCCAAAAAGCCCATGAATGTAAA
>ENA-UOTZ01001617-UOTZ01001617.1-compost-metagenome-genome-assembly--contig:-NODE-1617-length-14637-cov-10.132692_pt1 | contig 14637 bp, 10 predicted proteins | sample MGYA00238144_ERZ746983 | MGnify/ENA primary metagenome ERZ746983 (study PRJEB28759, sample SAMN06268863) | compost metagenome | isolation source: single cell | place: USA: California, Emeryville, Joint...
GAATGTTGGTAGACAGATCAAAGATAAATCTGTTGAGGGAGTGAAGAAGATTGTGGAGGAGGTACTTCAGGATGAAGAAATCAGAAAAGGCTGTGAGAAATACAAGAAGATGATTGATCCGAAATCATCGAGAAAGAAATTTGTGGAAATAGTCAAATCCATGATAAATTAATTATAATGTTGCTGATAACTTAAATTATGATGATAACGAGATAATTAATTATTGTGTCTATACACGCAAGTTGATATATCGAAATGTTAATTAATTACTGATTATATTTCCATTCATTAATCCAGCAATCAATGAAATGCTTTAGCAGCGATTCTTTATTTGAGTCTCGCCGTAATCATTCCTCTTTCCTAACTACCGACGTGTTGTTGAAGAATGTTTGTAACAGCTATTTATGTCCGTACTTGCCCTATTTTTTTATCCTTTTTTTTTTTGGCCAGCTCAAATTGTTCCTAATTGTGTGCTGTTTATTCATTTAGGTCGAAACGAAAGATTCAGAAGAGATTTTGATCGAAATAAGCCGATTATCTCTCACTATATATAAATCATGTCTCCTCTTTCTTTTTTTGTTGTAGAGGAGATGAGAACATGTGGATTCCAATTTTGGTTTGCTGGTAAGAAGACGAAATTCAAAAACGACTACCATCCAGCGGCTACCCAATGCGTTACGCATTTTGCCAGGATCATTCATTTTATAGGATAATCAGGCAGTTTTTTGTCAAAAGGTTAGTATTGCAGGCTAATAATGAATCACACACACATATCTTTTACTGATAATGTATTTTATGAATACGTATACAATAGATCACAACAAATCATGTTATCGAGTTCTGTGAGATCGATAAGGACAATACCGAATGACACTTTTTGTTTTGAGCCTCATCAATTAGCAATTTCAAATGTTGCGTTCTGTGGGGTCGCTCATTTCAATGAGATTTAAAAATTCACCTTATTGAGGGTTCATTCATCCGATATAAATTTAGTAAATTGTTAAAGGTGAATACTATCGCTCAAGTCTACCGTAAAAGCTCCAATAATTCAGTAACTCTCCTATTATTTAAGTCGTATGCGACCAATGTTTTATCAAAAAAGCCACATAAAAACATCAAGTATAGAAATTCAACTACTTAAGACTTTCGCTAATGGAGAGCAATAGCTTTACACTATCAGATGTTGCATACATGATTGCTGATATCCCAACCCATGTTTACCCAATTCTAGGATTCCTTTCCGAATTAGAAGCTCAAGGGATTACTTTTGACGTGTATGGTCCGAAGAACATCGTACAGAATATTTTGGGAAACAGAGGACAAAATCGATTTGGATTTGAAGAGCTAATTTGGAATAATGGGGATCTACCAAAATTCTTTGATACGGCATATCAAAGCTTCCTAAAAACCGTGCCTGAGATCGAGGCGATTTGGAAACACAATAACAAGAAGCCAAAATTGATCATCGGAGATATGTGCGCAAGGTACCCTAAGTATTTAGCGCAAAAACACGACATACCTCTTCTTGTGTTTTATAGCACTTATTTTATGCTCCAATTCTCTGTTGAACACTTTCGGGAGAGGTCTGCTGATGAAATAGACAAATTGAGACGAGATGAGTCACAGTTACCTCTTCAAAAGGAGGTAGAAAAGAGATATAATCTTTCCATTGAAAGCTTTCAGGAAATATTCATCGAAGGCGAGAAAAATATTTCATGTCTCCCTCCATTTTTGGGAGATCCCATCTCTCTCACAAGTGAGAAATTTTCTTTCATTGGACCAGCATTTCGAGATGAAAATAACAATAACAATGAAAGATTTGATATAGATTTCTACGGAGATAACGAATTGATCTATGTTAGTCTTGGGACATTTCCAGCTAATATTCCAGGCTTTTCATTTTATGAAACCATCGTTGATGCATTGGGAGAGACTCAACATAATGTTCTTATCTCTGTAGCTTTCGGAAAAGCTGAAGAGTTGATTGCTAGAGGACTACCAAAAAACATTATCGTGAAGAGTTGGGTACCTCAGATGAGAGTGTTGGAGCGCTCGAAACTGTTTATCTCTCATGTGGGAGCTGGTGGACTTATGGAGGCGATGCGAAATGGAGTACCGATCATTGCTGTCCCGAATTTCGGTGACCAGCCTATGAGTGCGGAAATGGTGGAGAGATTGAATGTTGGGAGATGGTTGAAAGACAAATCTGTTGAAGGAGTGAAGAAGATTGTGGAGGAGGTACTTCAGGATGAAGGGATCAGAAAAGGCTGTGAGAAATACAAGAAGATGATTGATCCGAAAGCATCGAGAAAGAGGTTTATGGAAACAGTTAAATCTATGATGAAATGAATCATATCTAGCATCTAGCTTGTGAAAATTAAATAAACTATATGAGAGTTGGAACATTAATAATACTTTCATTGATATAGCATTATTGATGATATTATCTAGTGGACTACATATAATTGATCTGAAATAATAACATCAAATCAAGAGTAATCAAGAGTGTCTTAAACAATTTCATTTTGATTGTTTTTCTGAATCCAGGCGGGGAAGCGGGACAAATCAGTCGAATGAATTGAAAAATTCAAAACTAAACGAGTGATTCCACCACTAAACCTCATTCTATAGACCACTACATTAGAAATAATTATGAATCTTTTTTGTTGATATTCACAAGAGCGACAATAGTATTATTTCTGCTCCTCAGGCGTTAGAAGAAACAAATTTCAGAATTTCGGATGAATTTTCAGATTATTTTAGGCAATTCCAAATACATCTATTGAGAAAATTGTAAAACTGGAGCTTTGTGTTGTTGCTTTAATCAATCATTCACCAGACACACTCAATTGCTGCAGTTTGTTCGGGAAATATGAACTCATTTTATTTAATATAAGATTTGATAATACCAGCAAAAGCTTCTTTTGATGCTTTTGGGTTGATCAACTCCTTGAATTTCTTGCAGTTTTCTTTGATAGCATCGCTTCTAAGAACTTCTTCTACCGTCTTCTTTATGCTTTCAGGAGTCTTATCTTGGAGCCATTTACCCAAGCCCAAAGCCTCCACTACGCTTGCGGTAATCGGCTGGTCGGCGGTGATTGGGGCTGCAATTATCGGCACTCCTTTTGAGAGAGCTTCCATGAATCCTCCAGCCCCAACATGAGAGATAAATAGCTTTGAATGTTCCAACACTTTTAGCTGAGGAACCCAGCTCTTGACAACAATATTTTTGGGAACTCCTTTGGCAATCAATTCTTCTGCCTTACCCATTGCTGATATGATAACTTTATATTCCGTATCTTTCAGTGCTTCTATGATGCTATCATAGCAAGTGTCCCCCAAAATATTTGTCGGGGAAGTTCCGAGACTAACATAGATGATATCGTTGTCTTTAAGGAGTTCATCATTAATTGCGAGTGCTGAGGCATCATCTTCATCTCTAAAACCGGGGCCAATATATACGAAATTGTCATCTGGGGGTGTTATCATCTCCCCAACGAATTTTGGAAGACATGAGACATTTCGATCTCCTTCAATGAAAATATCTTTACCCGTTCTGATCTGAACACCGTATTTTTCTTCGACTTGCTTCTCCAAGGGAATTAATGACTCATCTCTCTCTATTTTGGCGATCTCTTTGGACATTACTTCAGAGCGTAGCATAAAGTAGTTGCTATGTAGCACCACGAGTGGAATCTCATACTTCTTAGTAAGGATGGGAACAATTGCTGCTAACATATCAGCTATGATTAGCTTCGGTTTGTATTGCTTCTCTTCCCATAATGCTTCTACCGCAGGGATCGTTTTGAGGAACCCATCGTAGGCAGTTAGAAATCCTTCGGCCAAGCCTTCTTTCCGCCAGGATAACTCTTTGAATTCAAAGATGTTTTGAGGCAATGCCCCAAACATATCCTTGTAATTAGTCGGACAGTATAAATCGAAGTTTAGTCCTTGAGATTTGAGGTGAGTCAAGTAACCGAGGAAAGGTAAACTGTGGGAAGGGATGTCAACGATGAAATAAGCAATTTCAGAAAGAGGTTGGGTATTGACTTCCATAATTGATAATTTGAAATGTTAATGATGATATAATTTTTTGCTCCTCGTGCTTATAAATTCGGTAATCTTCTATAATAGTATTTTCTTTGTGTTTGGACGTTTCATTATCTGGCGTATTGAGATTTTACTCCAATGAGATTTAAAGAAAAAAAAAAACACTGCTTAGGATGGCTTTTGATCTGATTGACTTGTAGTACATGAGAGCTCCGTGCAGGATACGCCTAATGTTGACTGAAGTGCTAGCCTGAATTAAATTTCAGAACCACTTCCCGGTTCACGGAATTATTTCTTGCCGGAAACCAATAGAATTTCAATTAAAATTGAAACGTTTTGCCATAAATTAAATTTGTCATCCACTACAACCAACTCCAAAAAATGACGTATTAGAAATTCAATGCCAATGCTCTCGGAAAAATAAATATCGTTGGCAGCCCTCCATTGACTCCTTTCTTATAAAGAAGGATAAATGCCACAAATCCTGATCGACGATGAGTGGAAGGTTGATAATGATGTATAATTGCTAAACCTTCGAGCTAAACTACCAAAGATGGAATCAAATCTACCAAAACTCATAGCTAAATTAAGGTTTTATACACGAAAAACAGGAAGAACGAACTATGATTTCTATTCTGATGGAATACCATCTCTTAATAGGCTAGAAGAGGTGTCCATATGCATGATATTTAATACTTGCTGTTCGTTCTCCAAATCCTGACCAATAATTTACGTATAAAATTTTCTTAATTCAAAGATAAAATGCCCTTTTGAAAACCGTTTCAAAATTGTGTACATCTGTCACCAAGGCACCTGCTGTATGACTATAACCTACAGTACGTGTAACCTCGCAAATTCCTATCCTAATTTACGTATCCCCATGAGAAATAAAATTGAGCTGAGACTGTTTAATTGGTCTTGCTCAAACTGAAGATAACTTCAGACAATTTGTATCGCACTCAAAAATACACGCCAAATGGTTAATAATTTGAAGATCTCTTTGTTGCCGAATGATTAAATCGCTATCATTTGTCGCATTCTTAGATTATATATTCATTAACTCAAATCAAGATTTTTTCTATTTTTCTCTTTTATCTGCGTTTCGCTGAGATTGGTATTGAATATGACTTCCATTCTTCGGGAATTTCGTTTCACATTGGAATTCTCTCCTTTCATTGAACCCATTGAAAAAGTTACTCAGAGATGTCACTATGAAACTTCCTGAATTAAAACTTAATCAACAATTTTGTAATCTTGAAACGTTCAAATCTAAATTAAACTTGTCAGCCACAGAAAAAATAAATTCCGAATTGGGATTACCTGTTTTCAATAAAGAGTATTAATATATCGTAGATAAAATACTTTTTAGGAAGAAAGCTAAGCATTACAAATACAGGCGATGGCAAGCGGAGACAACGTTAAAATTGATTACAATGAATAATTCTCAAGAAATACAACTGATCCTCAGAATTATTGAACCAATCAATTTTTAAAGTACAACATCGATATAGAAAATTTACAAAGATGTTCTTCTGACTACTTTCAAGGTCATCCCAATAAAGGTTCGAATCTTCAATTGCTTGCCAAACACCTGCTAGAAGCTAATCGAGCTAAATAATTTCCATTTAGAGGAGTTGCAAAGCGTGATTAATGATTTTTGAATAGAATTTTGAATTGTAGGTTAAGAATAACACCAAATAAACCTGTGATGAAACTCCAACAAGCAAATTCCTTTCCAGGTTATGTCAAAAGCTAAAATTTTGTCAAGATATCTCTTAACAATGCGATACTTGGAAAATTTTTCTGAGAATTTAAAACAACAAAAATCTGCTGTTATTACATGCAATTACAATGTTACTTCTTCGGATAGACATCAAAATGTCTTTACTAATTCGCGTTTAGAACCACTAATTCAATGTTCACAAAATAAACTAGCAAAGTACAGAATCAATTATTCTACTCTCTCTACAAGCTGCCTTGAAAATTTCCAATGACCCGTTGGTAATCATCCAACAGCTTTGTTAAAGCGTTATTCTCTTCTAAAATTTTTCTAATTATCATTCTTACAACTTTTTGTTTCTTCGGAATATTCAACCAGCAAATTTCTAAACTCATTCGTTGAATCCAGTTTTTGTATCTATTTAAGTAATATTGAATTCAGGATTCCTAAGGCATAACAATTTTGACCAATTTCGCTGAGAGAATCTAAATTTTACAAATTTTGAAGTTAGGGTTTTCGGCTCCTTTCCGCGGAGAAACCCTCTAGTTTTGCGCTCCTCTCGCTTTCAGATCTCTTGGATATGTAATATCGAACAAATCAATCTTCAAAGGACCAAGGACCGCAGAGTGAAAGTAACGAATGATCTGTTTAAGTACAAATATAAGTACTTCCACAGTACCGCGACAGTCTCTCAGCAGTAACTCATCCTTACGCCCTTATGCGCTGATAAGCACTGAGAATTTACAACAATTTATTCTTCTGCTTGCTTTAAGGCTTACTCCAATAAGATTCGAATCTTGCATGATTTGCGGTGTCAAAAACTACTGGAGGAGAGACATTGGTTGTATTCGTAGAGGACAAGCGCGAATCACAGATTTTGATGTTTGAAGTATAAGCTCAACAGATAACACTTAATGGATCTGAATCAAACTCCAGGCAGAATACTTTATATATGCTTTAGGAAAACTTAAATTTCATTAAGGTAGCTCGAATGGAAACAAAAATCAACAATTTTTTCTGAAATTTTCTACGAGCAACACTTGATTTGTTGCTGTTGCTGCATGCAATAAGAAAAATTCTTTGAATAGCCAATAAGTAAATCCAAACTCCATTCACTAGTTATTCGCCTTTATAGCAGTTAATTCAAAAGATTAGATTTATTCTGCTCCATTTACAAATTGTCTGATCATTTTTAGCTCGAATGAAGGGGTGGCTCACTTATTAATATTATTAGGCTACCTCTTACGGAAAAGAATTTTACCCTATGATAACTTAAAGCACACCAAAATTCCACGTCTGTGCTGGTCTTGCTCAACTAAAAGTTAAATTCAAGCTCTGTTTGCTGCTGAATTGATTTTAGTAGATATCATTTGCTTAATTCTTAGAGCATCTCTCGTGATTTCCAATTTTTAGATCACTTCTATTTGTATTTCTGTGCAATTTGCTATATGAATATGACACCTGAATTTTTTGATAGTTTGGTTTGGGCCTCAAATAATTACGAATTATAAAATATTGATTAAGGTAAGGCAGTTTAGTTTACTATTGAGTGTCGACCGCCTTGATTTAGAGCGTGGTCTTCACTCGCAGACCACTTCGTTTCTCCGTCCACAGATCTCATTTGAGCATTATTCAAATGCACTATTCTGACATTTCCTTAAATAAAATTTAATAAATATCGGAAATTTTGGAACATTCAAATCCAAATGAAATTTGCCAGCCAAAGAAAATATATTCCGGATCAGGATATCTGTATTTAATCAAGAGTATTGATATACTGCAGATAAATTACTTCTTAAGGGTGGAAGTTAAACAATACAAAAGGGCTAGATAGCAAGCAGAAGCCTTGCCCAAATTGATTAGTATGGACAATTCTCCAGAAGTATAGCTGACCTCAGGGTGTTGGTATGACGTCTTACCTAACCAATCTATCTTTAAAAAAATAAGTGCAATGAGAGAAAGAAAATGTATTATTGACACTTCAGAAATCTGTGACGAAGCTCAAGAAATCAAATTCCTATCTAGATACAAGCTATGAGACAAGTTTAACTTTCATTAAGCGTCTTTAACAATGCAATATGAGGCAAATTTTGCTGAAAATGAAAAAAACTCTAAATTTGTAGTTGCAGGCAATGACAATGTAAATTCTTCAGATAGACAATGAACAACTTCAAAATGTATTCATTAATTGGTAGTCATAAAAACTGTTAATTCGATTTTTACACAATAAATTAGCAAAGTGCAGAAGTCTTAATTATTCTGCTCTATTTACAAATTACCTTGATAGTTTCTAATGACCCTTTGGTAATCATCCAGTCGCTTTTTCAAGGCATTATTCTCTTCTAAAATTTTCCTGATCATTCTTACGACATTTTGCTTTTCTTCCGGATATTCACTCAGCAAATTCCTCAGCATATTCGCTGGATCTTGCCTTTGACCTGCTTTGAAAGCTTCTTGATTGAGGCTTTGGTTCATCAGCGCATGAGTCAAGGAGTTTGCCATCATCATGTCTGATTCAGTATTTTCAGTAGTGCTAGACTTCATGTTCATTCTTAGCATTGAAAACTGCTGGTATGGTGGAATGTAATTGGGAACCCCGAGGCCTCGAGGTTGTTCAAAGTAATCGTACTTCTGACCTTCAATTTCGCTGTCTTTCAACTGGTTATGTCCTTTTAAGTACTCCATTGGATCAATGTTGGTAAAGCTCATGGTTCTCGCTATCTCTTGACCCATTCCTTGTTTTTGTGAGGACTCTTCAATCATCGCGTCGCCGTTGAATTGATTCGCCTCTTGCGTAGCGAAATTTGCGTCCCGCAGGCCAGCTGAAGCATTGAAATTATGATTTGCGTTTTCATTATTATGCTTCGAAATGTGGTATCTCAACCCAGCTTTCGATGCGAATACCGATTGGCAGTAAACTACAGGACAAGGGTACGATTTATCCTTCGCGTGTATGCGAATATGCGTCGCAAGAGCGTCTGATCGTTTGAAGCCTTTACGACAGTCTTTGTATGGGCAAAGGTAAGGGCGAGTGTTCGTGTGGGTAACCATGTGGCGGTTTATCTCAGAGCGATAACGAAAGCTCTTATCACAGCCAGCGTACTTACATGTATAAGTTTTTATACCCTCAGGTTTCTCATCTGCAGGCTTGCTATCTATGAACGAAATAATATTATTAGGATGAAGGCATGTGAAATAATTGCCATAACAGGTCAGATAAATACTAAAAACTAAAGCCTAAAGCGAAAAAAATTCGAGGTGTATTACCGTTCTGGGAAGTACTGTTAGAGTCAGGCAACCTTGAAGAGTCGAACTCGTTGACCGATTCTTGAAAATTCATTGAGATGGGTGGCGTTTGGAGGAGAGAGAGAGGAAAAATTTATGTTAGATTTCGAAAATGAATTAGTTGTTTGAAAAAGCGGGTAATGACTTAGACCTAACTTGACTGAAAAAAACGCTTTTACGTCTTGTCTAAAAAAATCACTTTTTAGCTCGAACTTTTTTTCTGAATTATTAATCAAATTAATCAAGCAAGGAAGGCAAATCAGGAAAGAATCACTGATTCTGAGCCAGCGTTAGTGAAGTAATATCTTCTTAAAATAGAGGATCAAAGGCTATCCGCAAGTTAACAATGTTTATGCCAAATTGGCCGCGAGCTAAGAAAACTCAGGTGCAAAGTCCTGAAACTGACTTGAGGAGCTCAGGTTGAGCATTTTTTACTTCGAAAACAATATTCTTCTCATCGGGAGCATTCTGTGCGATTTACTGGTCGAATAATTCGATGCTTTCTGTTTAATTTAAAATTAATTCTCGCATTCCTTTTTTTTTTTTATTTTGATTTCTTTCAGCAAAAATGTGGCCACAGATCCTAAAATGACCAGTCTGAAAGTTTTTCTGCTTACTCGATGCATTTTGGGGTAGCGTATGCAGTAGAGATTGCTTTGCATACGGATTGGTTTCGGAAAAACACCTCTTACTGGTAAATGAATCAGTATGCATCATACTTTTGATGCTAACGCTGGCGTCGAGTTTTTCAATGAATTCGCTACTATCTCAAGTCTACTAGCAGATTTACTAATGCCAGATCTGAGAGCCAATTTGAATATTATCTGGTGAACATAATAGAGCGCGTTAACGTTTTCATTTCCACTTTTCCTTTATGTCTAATATAACTTTCGAATTGTTGGTAGTGAGCTAGATTCACTATGACGACAGCCACAAGGAGTGATTCACGCTGCGCGGTAAATGATTTGGCACTTCTTTAGTGCCAATACTTAATAAGAGGAAGTGCTTCTAATTTACTGAAGAAAAAAGAGATAAGATTAGATTAATATAAATAAATTAAAAGCGATACCCGAAAGTATTTTGCGCTAATCATAACTCAGAACGAATAAGTAATCACCCGTATTTTCTCAGAATCGTAGCGCTTGATGAAGTTCTTATCATCTCACAATTAATACGTTTATATCATCTCAACTCCCGAATAATAAGTTGAGTCACTGTGACTCCTTTCTTCTTGGAAGATATTTCATTCTCAAAAACTCAATTCCTCGCTTAAAGCTATGATAAAAACGTATTTTCAGCGATGATTCTGAGAATAATCAAACGTTCTTGCTAGGTTTGTATTGTGAGAGAAAAAATTTTGAAGCATAGTTCAACATTGTCAGGGTTTTTTATTGAGTTAAGACAAAAACCTTCTCAGAACATATTAAATCAAATGATAAAATATTAAATGTGTCAACTAACGAGAATAAAATCACAACGAAAATGAGTGAAATTAAAAGCCACGGAAGCGAATATCTTCAAGAAACCACGACTACCAAAGCCAATCCACTTCTCCAGGACCTACAAAGCCCTCAAGCCGAGATCCCGCAGGCAAATTTCTTTCGAACTCCAACAATTAGCGGACGATCTTCCGATCTTTTCACAAATGTATCACATTCAATTCAAATGGTCTTAATCACCGGTTATTTTGAAGGAAAATTACAATCCCAAACCTCAAATCTTTGCAAGTAAGACCTTCCATAACAGGAGCAGCAGCTACGCGCCCTCTGCAACATTACTAACAGATATGCAGCCTGTATTATTTCTCATCTTTCATATCTTGAGCTAATATGCTAGGCAGAGGAAGTGCGTGCTTTGTTGAGTGATTTGAAGCAAAAATATCGGATTCAGAAACCAGAAAATTTGCCTTCAAAACTGGTACTTACCAAAGAAGATCCTTTGAATGCCCAGAACCCAACACCTACGGTGCTTACGGATCGAAATACTAGCCACACTACATCACCGAATACTTATAGGGCCAATGAGTATATTTCTAATCATGCGCAAAGTTTTGAGTACTCATCGTCTATGATTAGAATTTATGGATCTATGATCCAGAGTGAGGTTCAAGAGAACACGAAACATTTGGTACAAATCAGGAGCCCTGGTTCAATTTTCGCTGCGACTAGCCAAAAGAAATTTGATTTCGGTCTCTCGCACACAAGAACACACTCTCACATGATGGGAGATATTTTTAAGAATCAAGCCTCTAGTCAAAGAGCCTCACGGTCTTCGAACGCATTTAATACGATATACTTGAGCAAAGAACTGAAAGAATCTGTGCATGCTACTGTTGCAGAGCAATTAAAACCTGATGATTGCAGCGACAATACAGCTCATCTTATTAGACCGTCAGGCGGGCACAAGGTTTTATAAAACAAGTATTCAGAAGACTTAATTTTGCTTAGGTGAACATTCAAGTAGCAGCAGAGTCTGAAATCAAAGATCCTGGAGCAATACAACTTGCGGCCAAAGATAATACGCTTAGGCGTGTAAATACCGTTCAGAATTTTTTCGGACGAAAAGAGGGAAGCTTGGGATCTCAGAAACCTGTTTACGATAGGAAAAAGATCGATGGGATTATCAAAGGGATTTTAGAAAGGAGGTCGAGTCCTCATGTTTCGTCAACTCAAAATAATGAAGAAAGATGTAACATAGTGGAAAATAATGAGACAAATAAAAAACCCACCATTTTCTCAAATTCGAACTCCTTGAGAGCAAGTAATGACTTGACTTGCTTTATGTGAATTGCTAAATGTAAATTAGCTCCCAGTGGTAAATATTCATTGGAACGCAACATTGAGCAGAAGAGCCACAATGAGAGAAAAATCGTCCAGGTTCCAACAGATGGAAATCGGGTTAGACCTCCAAATCTCAGCTCCGATCAAAAGCCGAGAACGATTTTTTCAAATCTTGAGAGCGGTACCCCATCAAATCCACCACAGTATTTGTTTCATCAGCTTTAGCAAAGCTAATATTTATCTATTTCACAGGTTTTTCAGAAGGCCTAGTACCCCTCGAACACAAACAATGGCTCGTCGTCCTATTATCGGAACTTTAACAAACAGGAAGAGTTCCTACGGAGTTAGTCAACCCAGCCTTGAAGGAGAAATTGATTCTCCTCTCAAACTTTATGGATTACAGCTCCCAAACAGAACGTCTCCGAAATTTGGAGAGTTAGAGAGCAGTGAACGTCGTGTTCATCAAGGAAATAATGAACCGGTCTATCACTGCTGTGAACTTGAAAATGATGAAGACAGCGTAATTTTGAATCTAATTAATAATAATCAGAACTTCGCTGGTAAAAAACTTTGTTATCTAAGGTGCTTACCCTATTTTGAATTAGATAAATACAAGAACGAATTCAATAACGATGTCCTAGAAAACCAAAAAGGAGGTAAATTCAGATCTCACGCCTAACAGGAAAAATAATGCATTGCTTATTAGAGGAAGTGAATAAAGCGCCGGCATCTTATGATGAGGTGGATCACACATCCTTTGAAATCAAAGGTCAATTAAACTACGAAAGTGGTTACGATTCAAATACTCCCACTCCGAGAAGACAAAATTCCTCAAGGACAGGAAGGCAGAGCAATAAGGTTAGCAAAAAGAGTTTAGAAGTTATTGTGTCAGAAGACTCACCGAATAAGCAACAAAGTCCCAATTTTACCACTCAAGCCCAAGTTCTGATGAGTTTTTCAGATGAGTTAGAATCAGAGTCGAAAACCAATCGTAATTACCCGCTTTTATTCACCAAGTCTCTAAAAATTATCCATTAGTGAGAGCTATTATAACCGAAAATTATGAGACTGAAAACGACATAAGAAAAAAGACATTGCACTCGCAGTCTTCTATTGAATCAAATCCCCAAGAAGAAAACAAAGGTAATACATATTTTCAACATGGAAGAGTGAAAGAAAGCGTCAGAGTCTACGGCTTCAAGCCGAATTCAGCAAAACGCATTTCAAATAAAATTTTTGAAACAAAAAATCCTTCTCTCAACCAAGACGAACTAATCCCTTCCGAAATGACAAACCAAACTGATAATTAGTCTAGAGAGAGCGAGAGAGCACATTGTTCTTGTGTAGTTTATAGTGCACAGTGTGTTCATTGGTTTTTTTGTAGTTGAGAAGTGTTCAAATAAAGTTCCTTTGAAACGTTGCAAATTAACTTACTCTTTCATTTTTTTAAAATTATACAACATAACAGTTAAAATTTTAATTTTCTGCTTACTTTAATAAAACTCTTATATTTCTTTTACGTTCTCATTAGTCACACCGTTTCCACCATCCATTTTTTCTAAAGATAATACAGATGATTTCGCAGCGGCCTCACAGGCTCCTCGTTTATATGCTGACTAACAAACGAAGACAACTTATGCGCGTATTGGCACGGCGCAGGTACTCGGATCGCCCCGCTCCAATTCATATACGCAAAGCACTGCGAGTACACCAACTCCTGGAGTATCTCCGCAGGTAATTGAGAATCATCATAAATCACCTTATAATGCGTCGGTGTCGCTGTTCCTCTGCTCACATTTTGCGCTACCAGGTAAAAATCATAGTTTTTTGACACAATCGTATTGTCTATCACAGTTCCAGACGGCGGATTCTGCAGGTCTTTCTTCTGGTCCACCGAAAAGAACTTCTGTGTGATCCTTTTATCAATGACAATCACTGTTACTTTCGGTGCATGCTTCGCTCCACTGTCATGGAACCCTTCCAAGATGTCCTTCACTTCGCCCGCTTGGATAACCCTCTCAACGGCCTCCATCACGCCGTCTCTGAAATAAATGATATGCTCAGGGAACGACCCATTCAGTTTATTATAAACCGCCATTGAGTCTTTTATAAGCGTCCTCATTGATGCTATTACCTCCTCGTTTCGCTTTTGGTAAATCACACGAGAATAGTACCTCGAGAACGTTTGATCCATCGAAGCGCAGAAGGCAATTACCGTTCGGTTCTTATCAAGTTTATCATTGTTGCTGTCCACGCCGATTAGCATCGTATTGCTGCTTAAGCCTTGAGGCGGCTTTGCGACCCAAAGCTTCGAACCGACCTTTGAAGCAACTTGTTGGATGAGTTTTGAGCAGATTTGATAGTAGCCTTTCTTTTGCAAGGTATTCGTGAGGACGACTTGTGAGAGGATACCCAGCTTCAAGTAGCATTTCTGTTTGATGGTTTTGTAGTTTGATTTCAAATAGTTCGGGAGCACGATGATAACAATGTCGTATTTTCCTGGCACTTTTTTCTCAAGAATCTCTTCGATTTCGATAATCGCCTTCTTTCCTTCGTCGCGCTTGCTGTACTCGTATATCTGAGGGTCTGTGAGCTTGACCCCGAGCTGTTTTGCCCAGCTTTTGAAGTTTTCGATCAGTTTCCTGCAGTCAAATTCGACAGTGCTGATGATAGCCCAGTAGATATCATCGCCTGGGTCAAATATTTCTTTCTTTAATTGAAAGTTCCCGCCGGCTTCTTCAATCGTCATTCCTTTTCCAACCATTACTTTTGGAGGTGGGAGCAGCTTTCCATCAAAAAGAA
>ENA-UOTZ01001619-UOTZ01001619.1-compost-metagenome-genome-assembly--contig:-NODE-1619-length-14617-cov-24.830605_pt1 | contig 14617 bp, 10 predicted proteins | sample MGYA00238144_ERZ746983 | MGnify/ENA primary metagenome ERZ746983 (study PRJEB28759, sample SAMN06268863) | compost metagenome | isolation source: single cell | place: USA: California, Emeryville, Joint...
TTTCTCTCACATATTATGAAATAGGTCAACAAAGTCCACAGGATCAAATTTTTCACAAGCAGAACAATAACTGAGGTAACTGATTCTGTTCTTATCTCATCATTCAAACATAATATAAATTGAGTTTTTCCTTTTAATTCCTTATTGTATGCGCGGAGAATTATTTTATCCAAAATTAGAATCGATTTCGAATTATCTCTCCGATGGAAAAAATTGAAGATGAAGGTGGTCTTTTTTCTAATCATCTGATGCTTATATATTATCTTGTTAGGATTTGTTGACGTGCAAAAAGAAATCTTTGCTCAATTCTTAACATTAGAAGCGGACTTTCCTTGGAAGACATTGAAAAGAGATGTGAAACTAAATTAGTTTTTTGTATCTAAACTATAATAGGACCTTGAAGCAGTGCATAAACAGAGAAGATTAAGTCCCGAAGAGATTAAGAAAATGATTGAGAGAGTAAGGCTTTCATGGGTTAAAGAATTGATCTTATTATCTCTTAATTCTAGGCCATACTGACGAACATGATTATTGAGGTTGAAGTTGTCAAGAAAAACAAAGAAGATAAATCTCTACTCGTTAACCTGATAAAATTGCTTGGCTTCTCCACCCTCCATGAGAGTAAAGCCTCAAAATACGATCCCTCAGAAAAAGAATTCCACAATCTATTCGGTGACTCCCAGACTGCGAACTTTCTGAGCAACCTACATCTCTATGAAATCAACGGACTCATCAGATCTTATGATGTACATTGCAAGCAATCTACTCTTGTCTTAAAATCAACCCACAGATTCATGAGAATAATCCTCTCGATTATTATTTGAACTTCCAGGATCTAAGAATTGGGGATCGCCTTAACGCTCTTGTGAAGAGAATAGACGTATGAAGCTTCCTACATAAGCTTTGTGTTATTAGAGTGATTTAACAGTGCGCATGACATTAAACAATTCAGTGATCTCCCAGAGCCGGCAAGCTTTTCCACCATCTTTAACACCAGGCTTTGTCAAGTTAGGTACCAAAAAATTGGCGACTCAAACCCTTGATATTCACAAATTTAACAATTAGGATTTACTCTGCAAAAAGAGCAAGAGGAAAGAGACCTTGAAAATCCAATTCTTGCAAAAATCCTTGATACAGCTTCATTGAGTCAGCATGAAAATGAGATTAATAACCCTGGTGGATATAAGCAGCTGCTTAAAGAGTGGGGGATCGAAGAAGGTGCGTCTTTTGATTTAAACCAAAATACCCATCTTTTCCAGACTACGAAATTTTCATACCGCAGGTAACTAACTTTTTCTCCAAGAAAAGCTAATTGTTGGATGCCAGCGTAAGGGCTGCTCAAAACGAGGGATGGGCCTTCGAAAGTTATTCTCAAGGGTTAGAGCACGCGAAAAACCTACGATACACTGAGGCGATAGGTAAGTTGTTGAAGCAGCCATAATTTGATTCACTTCAAAGAATGCTATGATAATTGTCTGACGCTTCGCGAAGATTTTATTGATGCAATTATCGCTAAAGGTTGTGCTTTAGCAAATATGGTACCGTTATGAGTAGAGAGATTAATGAAATTAACATTACAATTTAGGGCTCACTAAGTGCAGCATTGAAGATCCTAGACAAAGCTCTTGAACTTGATCCAAAGAACGAAGAAGCTAATGAATATTATGTTCTTGTTTCGAAAAAATATGAAGCAGAAAAAGAAGTGATGAAGAAAATCGATAAACAAGAAAAACAAAAAGAGAGCAAATTTGTGGTCAAGAATCAAAGAAATATCGAGACAGAAAAGTTTCTCATTGGGGACAATGACGATGATGATTTTAAGCCTTCAACTAAGAGATCATCACATCATCATCATGAAAGTCGGGATGATCGTCATTCGAAAAAGCATAGTCATCATAAAAAAAAGCATTAGAGATGGTTGCCCTTCATATCTAAAAGAAGGCCAATATGTTGATAAGGATATTTTCTTTTATGCCTTTTTATTTTCTGCTAGTTGAAACTTTTCACAGAGGACATCATCATCGTTTGTAAGGTCAAACCTTGCTTTATCCAATCCAATGAATTCTCAGGGCCTCCTTTTCACTTGAAATGTTCATAGCTACAAGTGTCTAAAATTTCATAAACGAGCAACTGTAGAGGCTAATATTTAGGGAGGCCTTACGGCCAGATATTCTCTGCTAGAAAGTAAGTTAGGGAGAATTGCCGTCAAGCATAATTGTAATCTAATTGTAATTGTCAGAAAAAAACTCAAGACGAAAAAGGTGCAAGGGAAAATAACGAACTGCTACTATGGGTTACCTTTGTCATAGAAAATGGATGCGTATTATGAACTCAGTTGCATTCTGATTGTGATAACACTCGTTCAGTCATAAGATGGGATGCTACTGTGTTATATCAAACTTGTGAATAGGGAAGTAGTGTAAGTTATGAATTGGTGAATGCTAAACATCTCAAGAACTCTTCTTAAGTTTTTACTCGAGTCAGATTAGTTAAGCTAAAAAAGCTGAACTGGAATAGCCCTTCCTAGGCTGTGTAAATATACAATTTTATTTGTGATGTCGCAGTTAATCCCAAAAGGATAATTGCAAAATATTTATTTGGAAATACTTGCAGACATTTCTTCGATGGAAGTTTGGTTTGTTCGGCATGCTAAAACGATTGCGAATCATTTTCGCGTCGGTCATAACCCTCATAATGACAAATTATCCCCAAAAGGTATCTTACAGGCACTTGCAACTGGAAAACGGCTGGCGAGAGAATCATTTGACGAGGTTTACGTTTCAGATCTGAATCGCACGAAGGAAACATTGGAAAACATGGTTCATACACATCCTAAAATACAGGAACTTGACCTTATATATACCTCTCTCATACGTGAACAGGAGAGAGGATCTGACTGGAATCTTACATTTGATGCATTGAAGCAGAAGATAAAAGATTCAGCTGTTGATCCTAGAGCTTTCAGATCCGCCAATGGAGAGAGCTGTGAAGATGTAAATCTCAGAGCTGAAAGGTTTTTAAAATTTCTAACTTACAAACATCTCATTGAGCTAAATCAGCTGAATGCAAAAGATTCCAATTTGGTTAAAGAGTTGCTTATGAATCATCTTGAAAATGAAAAGGATATGACTTCAGGAGAAAAGATTTCAAAAAAAGAGTTCGAGGATTATTCATCAGAAGAACAAAAAGCAATTAGCAAATATCTTGAAAAAGAAAGCCGAAACAACAGAAGATGGCTGTGGAGTCCTCATTCAGAAAATACAGAGGTGCCTGCCGTACCAAAAGCCAAGCCCCGGAGGAACGATACAAGCTGTGCACAAGCAAATGACTTGAAGAAGGTACTTGTCTTGAGTCATGCTGGATTCATCAGAGAAATACTGAATATAACCAAAAAGAACATGGAGCAGCAGCATCAAATAAGAAATTGTAGTATAACTGTCGTCTCGATCTCCTGTAAGGAAACGTCCGGAAAATGCAATGGGTCATGCCTATCAGATTCGATACAGGGAATCTCAAATTGTATAGAATATGAAGTGAACCGTAACTATGATGATAGTCACACTGCACATCTAAAATATTGTTAACATCTAGCAATTTTCTTTTGTTTTTATATTAGTTTAGCTCATTTCCACGAAATCTGTAAATAGCAAACAGTTCCTTATGAGTCAATATATTTGCCAAATCTCTCTAAGGGATTTAAGAACGGCGTGCCGTTAGTATTTCCTTAAAAGAAATAAAACCAACCATATGGACAGCTGGAGTGATGGTGATTAAATTTCCAATTTCTCATTAACCATTATTTCGAGTATATCCTGCAGAATTTTATGAGTTTCTAAGCTTGTATCTCAGATTGGACAATTCTAGTAAAAATAAATGTGATTATAAGGCTTCTTTGTTGCTGCTTCTTCTCTTTTCAGTTTTCTTTCATGAAAGTAGAACGACCAATTAGATTAGATGCTTAGATTGCATTTTTAAAAATTTTTTGTTTTTTGCTGAATAGAGAAGAGCATTCAAAACTTTTCAAAAAGCTCTGTTTTTTTGGAATTTATGAGATCATTGTAACATCCATTTCAGAAGTGCAGTTAGTCCATCCAAAACATAGAACTTAAATTGCTGAAAAAGATAAATAACACAAACTAATAAATTTCACTTACGGAGGGGACTTAGAAAGTGTGAAATGTTGGAACAAATTTAATGTAACTTTTTTAAATTTCTTTTGTGACCGTTTCACCTTCCACAACTTCCGAGTTATTTTCTTTCGTTCCTGTTGTATTCTCTCCTCCAGATGTCTCATCTACAGGAACGTTCTGTAATTTAAGTGTTTGATGTTCTGGGCTTTGAGAGTCTCCGTTGTGTTGTTGAGGAACGGAGTTTTGAGTTGTAGATTCCTTAGTCTCTTCGCCATGCTGAGTAGAGGCAGCAGTTTTTTGTGAGTCTGTATTGGTAGTTGAATGGGCAGAAATTGTATTCGTTGGACTTAAGATGGCATTTTCGATTTTCCTCTCCTTCTTCACAGTTTGATTAATTATGCTTGCTCCAAGTGGGTCATATTCAGCGCTTGTTTTTGATATGGTCGGAGACATTGTCGGATCTGAATTCGTCGTCTGAGTTGGCTTTGGTCCGAATGGTTTCGTATTTTTTGCTCGATTAATGATAAATGGAGTTTTTTCTTCTTCTGGAGGTTTTTGATCTTTAATCATCGAAGCACCGAGATTGGATCCCTATAAAGTTATGGATTTCAAAAGAAAAAAAATTAAATCAGCAATACTTTTTGCTGCTGCTCTTGTAAATCTCTTTTAACTTTTTCAAACTTTTGTCTTTCAATATGATCCCTTGTGAAAGATTCAATCGAATTCTAGAGGAATAATATCGGCACGTTCAAAAATTTAAGACAAGCTTAAATTTACCATGATGTCTCTGACTTGCATTTCGGTGAGAGAGTAAGCTTTGCAAAACTTTGACAAAAGATTTCGAACTTCCATCTTATCGAGATTGAACATCAGCATATTGTGACTGTATGAGGTTAGCTGTCCGAAAACCAGATTTCGTAGTCTCAAGGTTGTTTCTCCTGCAGTTTCATTTTCTTCTAGCTTGTAGTTCTTTTGCTGTGACAACTCCTCATTGATAGAATTAAACATAGCACTTTCCCAGAATTCCAGATCTTTCCAGATTGGGTGGTCAACGATTGAAGCTTGGAGGAAAATCTTTTCTTCACGATAAACGCCGCTTACTGTTTGTTCTATTCTCGCGAATTTATAGAATGTAAACGACATGATCATAATCTTCTTGGCAACATTCGCCTCCTTCTCCTCAACACACTATTCATGATCGAGATAATTACTCTTTCGGGTTAGCAATGTCATTGTATTACCAAATTTAGGACAATTAGGAGAATTTTCTGGATATTCTGGAAACTAATGTCTGAAATGATAAATTTCCCGCAAACTCTATACTGTTGGAAAGCGAGGATCCATGCTTTTCGAACTCTTTTGTTTTTGATAGCTTCAGCAAACTTGTAAATTAAACAGCATTAATTCGAAGGAGCTAGTGATCAATAATACTTTCTCAAATTCGCTCTCGTTTATTGTCTCTCCTTCCCAGCATCGATGCTGGAACTGGGCTACCCAACTGATTTCTTTCTCTTCTCCTATTAAGCTGTGGTCCTTGATGTGGATAAAACATTGGTTCTAAAGATCCAAGGAAATTTTCATACCTCAAATTTCATATCTATCCCATTCTCTGTGATAACTTTAGAATAAAACTTTTTAAAGGGCTCAACCCATGCTATGAACGAATTGCATTTCATGCCATAATGACTGCGAAAATTACGCTCATCAGTTTCAGCTAGGAATTTGAAGTGCTTGTCTTGGAGAGAGGTTTGAAGATAACTCTTATATTCCATGAATGTGTCTTTTTTGTAAAACTCCTAATTATAGCAGTTTAGAAGAGGTAAAATTCATATTTCATACTCTATCTTTTCTGTGTTCTTGGATAAACTGCTCGATTTCCTTAGTAAAGTCTACATGTCCCACACCCTATAAACCTAAATCAAAAGAAGTTCGCGGTTTAAAATTTTACCCTTGTTGATTTTTCAAGATTGGCCATATATTTGAGACCAGCTCCGTTGCAAAGATTGAGGTATTTGAGGATACAGTCCTTCATCATGGAACTTCGTTCAATTTCCTGCTTTTCGAACCCAGAAAAAATTCGCCACTATCATTGGTTATTGTGGTTTTAGATAAAGTTTCTTTGAAGTCGTCACTTACAAGTTCGCGTTGATATTTTTGGATGTAATCATTATATTCTTGAACTTTCAAACGATATTTAAATTCTGCTTCTTTGCTTTCTTTTTCCAAAGTCTGAAACTTTTTGATGAAGCTGAGTTTTTTATCCGGACCGGCCTCTTTATTGCAGTTGCAACTTTCTTTATCAACAAATGATTGATCGAAATTCTTCAAAGTTGTAAAATAGATTTTTTTGCTCTATATTTCGCAAGTTATTGAGAGAAGTTGTATATCAAATTACCTTCTCTAGACTTTCTAAGGCTGTTTTATAGTCTTTTTCGAGCTTTTTATAATCTTTCCCGTACAGAGATGTGTCATTGGAGTGTCTTTTTGTCATTTCTTTTAACGGAACGATCATCTCATTCTTTATATTGTTCACAAATGTTTTTTGAGTTTCAATTTTCCCTTTCAAGGCGGATTTCAACGAAGCTAGAGCTTCCGAGAGTCCACTATGAAAAGAGAGATAAAATGCGACGATCAGAGTAGAATTACCCCTTATAATTGAGACCTTGAACCGAGTTGTAAATTTTTTCAACCGCTTTGGAATAGTTATCTTCAGCATTGAAGAGGTCGTCAAATATTTTAATAAGATCGTTGCTCATCTTCGCTTTTTCCGATTCATTCTTGTTGACGGGGTCAAATTGATCCTAAAAGTTAACAAATAAGTCATCTGAGCTGATCAGCACACATTTTACCCACAAATGCTCCGCAAAGCTGAGTCCATTTTTTTTCTCGCTCATCTTGAATTGCTTTTTTAAGACTTTATTTAATAAAATTTACAATTTTTTAAAAGAATTTAGGAATGGTGAGTCACTGATCCAACAAACGAGATTAAATGGCATTAGAAACAAAGTTTGAAAGCTCTTGTAACTCAATCAAAACGTTAAAAAAAGTATTTCCGATCAATCATTTTATCTGGATGAGAAATAATGAAGGAAAGCTCAATTTATATACCAGATCTATAATGACTATCATTTATGGCTTTATCTCTAAAAAGAGAATATGCAAGGTAAATCTCTCAAGTTGGGACTGGAAAATTTGCAGAAAGGTTATTTAGAAAGGGAATAAAATCCTTAGTGTAGTATCGCTGCCAAAAAATATCACGTTGATCTATTTAATTTCAATTTTTCAACAGCAACAGTCATTTTTTAATTGTAATGATGCTAATTATTGAAGGAATGAATTAGTCATCCAGATCACGCTTCGGATTTAAATATCACTCCAAAGAAACCTAGAAATTAATTCACTTTCACTTCTGGTGTTGCAGACAAACAAGATTTGGGAAGCTAATCAATTTTTGAATATTGAATAATATTATAAATTGATGCGCGGGAGTAACCAAGACATTGGAGCTTGCACAATTTTTTGAATTCGAACATTTTGTATTAAATTAGGAAATTGTATTGTTCTCCTTATTCTTGCTTGATCTCTTTGTCTTCGTGCCTGCAGGTTGATGGTGAGAGCAATTTCTTCAATATTGTATCTTTCTGCTGAATATCACTGAGGAAATATTGTATTTATAAAAAAAATATATTTCTCTCTAATAGGGTTGGCAAAGTGAGCCTTAAACTAACGATAAAATCGTGTTGATTGGCTTAGAGATTCTTTGGCATTAAAGATATAATAATATCAGTAACAATTATCTGTAATTACCATTTCTCTGACTTAATCCTCCTGAAAAGGTGTGAATCTGTGCCACAAAGATTTATTTACGCCGGAAATATCTATAGCCGATAGACACGTTCTTCCCGTTTGATTAAATTTAATTTATTATGATTAAAATGTCCTTTAACAATCACATAAACGAAGTTTTGGGAGGAAAGCCGTTGGAACCTCTCAACAGAGGATCCGTACAATTCAACAAACCCAGATCCACCCCTAAAGCCCCATTGAAGTTTATAAAAGAGAAGGGGTAAAATTTCAGTTATTTCAATGGTTGATAATTTGCGGAAAGTTTTAGCAGTTATACAAGCGGCAGAGGTGGCCACAGCGGCGACAACTATCTCAGCCAAGACTGCTGCGACTTCGACAGTGATACCTTTTCGGAGATGAATCCAGTTGATCCAAACATCTTGAAGAATAACTACCACCTATCAATGGTGACTTCATCAGATGAGAAAAATTGCTGCCCTTTATGTTTCTCAACAATCACCGAGGATCAAATTAATCAGATCAGAAACCGTCTTGAAACCGAAATGACTGATACTTCTCAAAATTTTTACAGAGACTTTAACAAATTCGAAGAAAAAATCAAATCATGCATTTCTTTCGTGCGAACACCCGACCACAAACCCTTTCATAGTAATAGAGTTCTTTCAATTAATTAAGCTAATTACTCGTATGGCCAGGTAAAAGCTCAGTGGATTTTAGTAACGACCTTGCTACTCGTCTGAACTTCGAGATAATAAGCCTAACTGATCACGAAGAACCAAACGAAGTTGTGTTAGACGTAAAATCTCATTTAAATATGAACAGTATCTAAATATCTAGATGGTGAGACAAAAATCAGACCTAGCAACTGCCCTCTATGAGAACGATGAAAAAAGCTTGATAATCAGAGTAATACTTCAGCGTATTGAGGAATAATCATTAAATTTACTTCATTTAGAAAAAAGAGCGTGAATTGACTACCAGTGAAAAGCAGTTGAAACGTAAAGAAATCAAATACAAGGAACTTAAAATGAGAAATGCTGAATTAACAATGCAGTGTAATGAATTAAAAAGCAACTACGAAGAGCTCGAGTGTTATAATCGGAAGCTTATTCATCAGCTCAATTCTTTGATCGCGTTTAAAATGATAAAAGTGTAGTGAACAATTTTTTTACAATATATAGTAGGCAACAACTTTCAATTATACATTTATATAAGCCAGTTACCATAAATTTTCTAAACTTCTTGTTAATGATTATGATCCAACTCATGTAGAAAAAAGTCCAAACAGTGCCTCAATAACATTAGAGAAAATTCATTCCTAACCGTAGGTTTATTTTTGTGAATGCCATCTGTCAGTTTTGAAACAGCTGTGACAGAACGTGCCGTGTTTACCATTCAAATTTTGAAAAAAAAAGTTGACAAGATATTGATTCGAATTTTGAGAAGGCAAAAAACTTTCTTCCTTTCTCTAGCTACCAGCTTTCGTTAAATCGCCTATTTGATTTCAGCTCTAGTCTTAAATTCATCGAAGTTTCAAAAAGTCCTCAATATCTACTTTTCATTTCAACCAAATTTGTGTGTCAAGATGAATAAGCATTGAGGACGAAGAATTGAATTGTACGAGAAATTAATATTGTGGTTGGTCAAAATGGATAATTGTAAATTCTTATGCTGAATAAAATTTTCATGAATAGGTGAGTTAGGGATTGTGCTCTCTTTCAGGAGGGTAATAGATAGGTTTACGCGATTTGGCCATTGTACAGACTCCGCAGAAAAATCCGCCTCTATCATCTTCAAGGTCTTCTTCTTCATCTGTTTTTGGTTTTTTAATTGTCCAAAGGACTGCTTCCGATCCTACTCCCGCATTTTGATACCCAGCTGCCATAACGCTACCTCTCATGGCAGGATCACTGTAGCTCATCCTAGCATTGATGGTGGGTCTACTGCTGGGACTGCCACCCCCAAAGGCATTGGCTCGTGTTATACTGTCCCTCATATTTCTTTTAACACTTACGTTCAAAGGGAGCTCTGAGTGCATTTTCACTTGCTCTTTTAGAGCTAACGAGCTTTCTGGTTCTTCCTCGGGAACGGCCTCTTTTTTGAATTTTTGATTTTCCTTGTGAATAACTACGATTAGCTCTTTATCGTTGAGATCAAACTCTCCATCTTCGTCAACTTTGTCATCATTCGTGCTTTCAGAGGTTTTGCGAGGTTTTTGTGTTTGCTGCGTTTTTCTCGAAGGAGATAATTCCCGGTGAATATCATCAGCACCTTCAATACTCAACGCCGAAACACGATCTTTGAAGATCGAAGGCTTTTTTCTGTAAGCAGAATCAGACTCCTCGGCAAATTTTAAAGGGCTAAAATAGCCTCCCGTGCTATTTATTCGGTTATTTTCAGCAGAAGGTCTGCTATCTGATAGAAAGTTGTTGCCGTTCTTGAGATCAATTAAATAACTATTTACTCGACCTAAAGCATACATATCGATTACGCGACTATAAACGAGCATAAAAGAGAATTACCAAAGCCCAGTCCAGATGGTAACATTGGTTTTGGGTACGGATTTGCTGGGGGCCTTTTTACAAAAAATAGAAAAAGATCAGAATGGCAAAGTGTTTCAATCAACTGATTCTTACCAAAAATCTCCGGTTTGAAAGTTTGGTTTGGTACCTCCATATTTTATCTCAAGTTGTTCGGCTTTTATCCCACTTTGAAGAGTATTCATGTCTTCTTTCTTCAACAGCGTTATCTTTTTTCTACTTTTTTCACTAATTACATCTTCATGATGCAGAGAAATGTGTTATTTTAAAATGGCTCTCTTTTAATCTGCTTGTGATACTTTGTACGACGGACCAACCAAATTGCAATGAATATGAAACGTTAAGCAAATAGATTCTGTCCACTGTCTCTGGGTAAATCCATCCCACTGTTCCAAGAATTCCTTTTAAAAGCTATGTTAACAAAATAAAAAAAACAAATGAGATTTGTTTCTTTAAGACACATTTATGAGTTTACTTCTTTATCGATGTCGAGAGCACCTTTATTCCCAGTATCAATCATTAAGACGATATTTTCAACATGTCCAGGAACGAACATATACTGATGCACTCGCGAAAAAAGTGCATGAACAGCTTTTGCAAATACTTCCAATGTCACCTAGCAAGTGATATATATATTACATTGAAGTAACACCAAGTTTTTTTAATGTTACGGTCTTAGTAGTTATGGTTGAAAGGTCAAAAATTATAATTGGTCGATATTGCTTATCGACGCCTTCTAGGTAAACGTAGCCTTTCTCCTATTATTTATAAAAATTAGAGTATGCTCAACGAGGATCTAGCTTGCCAATATTTTTTGAGTTTCAGGATCAACAACTCCATATGTCGGGCGATTGATTGTTTCTAGGAATTTCTGGAGCCGAGCGGTCACTCCATCATCCTTCCCTGTCAGTTGAAAATTTCCAGAGTATAAGAATCTCAGAGAATGAGCTGAGGTCCAACTAAAATTTGTTATTGAGTCATAAACTGCGTGTTAACACTGGAAGGTTGCTTACAAATGAGGAAGCTTGATATTCTGTTCTTTCAGGTACTTCTCTAAATTCGCAATTTGTTCACGTTCAAAAGGTGTATAATCAACAGAAAAGTAAATCTTTCTTGTGGCCTTCTCTTTTTGTCCCTGAAAGATATATTCTGCTATTCACACATTAGGTTAGATTTAGATGTCATTTTACATGGATGTTTTATGTTAAAAACGTCATTAGGAGGTTTCAGGTAGTCAAGATTCATGCTTTCTCAAAAAAATTTTGTTCTATCGAAAGACTTGATTTTTATTTATCGTTTCTATTCGTAGTTTATACTGATAAAAAATATTGTATTCTGAATCGTTAGCAAATATTTACTATTCGTTTTGTAGAATTTCAGAATCTCGAGTCCGTACTCGACCAACGATAGCTTTGAAGTTTTGAGAGTTGGCAATTTCAGTTAACACCTTGAAAAGCTTATGTCGGACTCAAATTTTCGAATACTTGTTCAAGTTCCGTCTGAAAGGGCGTGGAAATTTCCACTTTTGCCTGTGTTAACTACTCACTACCTAATTGAAATTTTGGTTTCTTTTTGGATTCAACAAGAAATATTCCACTTATGCTCATTTGGTAAAATAGGAAGAAATCATAATAAGCATTAAAGAATTACTGTTGATGTCAGACGAAGTTCATCTTGGATCTTATTATTTTTTATTTTATTTTCTCTGAGGTTTTCATCATCTCAAATAGATGAAAAATTGGGAAATTTTTTTGCACACTAAAAAAACAAAAGCTAATTAATTGGTAAATAGGAGAAACATCAATGAACTTTTGGAAGACCTTTGAGAGATTTTTCTCAAGTTCAAGCTCATTTCTTTGAATATTGCTTTTTTATGATTGAATATTTTCTTTGTGATGGAATAAATTTTTGGATAGGTTTATGTTCTTATAGAATTTTCTGTGAATATTAGCAAGCGGAATAGAATGCTGAAGAAAGCTTAGTTTGTCAGATTCAAATGCCTATTTGTTAAGCTGATTTCACTATTTCATATATATCTCTTTATATATATTGTTTCATAATTTGTTATGGCGACTTGCCTCATGCAAAATAATGGTATTAAGCATCGGCAAGGATTTCAACAGTGGATAGTGCTGTTTGGTTATAGAGAGGACCGCAAATTGTCTGAGCGTTAGGAACAGTGCTGTTGTCGGTCTTTGGATCCCAGTATGCGTTGATCACTCTAATAGAGCTTGGGCCAACACTTCCGTCCATACAGAACGCGAGCCAAGTAAGAGTCTCGTCTTCAGGAATGTTTTTCAAAATTTGAGAAGGAGCGTTGAGTCTAGCTGCCACGATGTCAAGGCCTGGCAAGTAGATGTCCAAGAACACACCTGATTTCGTGAGAGGTCTGGCAGGGAAAGTACCATTTGCACTCTTGTGGACTCTTCCAATATTTCCTTGACCATAGATTGTCGTGGTTGTCACATTAGTGACATTGGTCTTATTGGTGGTTGTGACGTTAGTAGCATTAGTCTTGTTGGTGGCATTGGTAACGTTAGTTCTGTTGGTAACGTTAGTGACGTTGGTCTTGTTGGTAGCGTTAGTAACGTTAGTTCTGTTGGTGACATTAGTAACGTTAGTTCTGTTGGTGATGTTAGTAACGTTAGTCTTGTTGGTAGCGTTAGTAACGTTAGTTCTGTTGGTGATGTTAGTAACGTTGGTCTTGTTGGTAGCGTTAGTAACGTTAGTTCTGTTGGTGACGTTGGTAACGTTAGTTCTGTTGGTAGCATTAGTAACGTTAGTCTTGTTGGTGACATTAGTAACGTTGGTCTTGTTGGCAGTTGTAGCGTTAGTCACGTTGGTCTTGTTGGTGACATTAGTAACGTTGGTCTTGTTGGTGACGTTAGTAACATTGGTCTTGTTAGTGACATTAGTGGCATTAGTCTTGTTGGTGACATTAGTAACGTTAGTCTTGTTACTGACATTGGTAGTTGTCACAGTTGTTGTTGTGGTAGTGGTTGTGTTGGCAGCAAGGAAGAGTCTCTCAAAAATAGGCAGGCTTGTGTTTGTACTGACTTTGTCTGTCTTTTGAAGACTTGTCTGTTTAAACTGACGAACGTACACGAGGTAGTAATGTTGGCCATAGGTGTTGACCTTGAGAGATTCGTATTGACCAGTTTCTGAGAAGAGTGAGAGGCCTCCGCAAGTAGAGGTACTTGCACTAACATGGCAAGCATTATTCGAATCAACTTGGAAGTTGGCGAGCAGGTTGAAGTTTTGTGAGTCAGGGATATTGAGGATGACTTCCATTGTGTTGTTAGTGATAGCAGTTGGAACCAGAGCAACGGTAACATTGACTGAGTCTCCTCTAACAACGAGATTTCTCACATGTTCAATGTAGTGAGTGTGAGCCACTCTAAGGACGTAGTTTCCTCTTCTAACACCAGTGAAAACTATCTGATTTCCTTGGACAGTTTCTGTGTATGTAGACTTGTTTTGAACGCTTGTAACATCGCCTCCGACATAAAGGTAAGCGTGAGCATTAGAAAGAGTTGATTGATCCAAGGCTGAGACAACATGGATTCTAATGGTAGCAAGTCTTGGTCCGGTAAATGGTGTGATAGGCTCTTCTGTCACGTTAGTCGTGGTAGTTTTGTTTGTGGTCGTCACGTTAGTAACGTTAGTCTTGTTGGTGACATTGGTAACGTTAGTCTTGTTGGTAACATTAGTAACATTGGTCTTGTTGGTAACATTAGTAACATTGGTCTTGTTAGTAACGTTAGTCTTGTTGGTGACGTTTGTAACGTTGGTCTTGTTGCTAACGTTAGTGACGTTAGTCTTGTTGGTGACATTAGTAACGTTTGTTTTATTTGTGACATTGGTTACGTTAGTCTTGTTGCTAACGTTAGTGACATTAGTCTTGTTGGTGACATTAGTAACGTTAGTCTTGTTGGTGACATTAGTAACGTTAGTCTTGTTGGTGACGTTAGTAACGTTGGTCTTGTTGGCAGTTGTAGCGTTAGTGACGTTGGTCTTGTTGGTAACGTTAGTGACGTTAGTCTTATGGGTGACGTTAGTGACATTAGTCTTGTTGGTGACGTTAGTGACATTGGTCTTGTTGGCAGTTGTAGCGTTAGTGACGTTGGTCTTGTTGGTGAC
>ENA-UOTZ01001621-UOTZ01001621.1-compost-metagenome-genome-assembly--contig:-NODE-1621-length-14593-cov-5.713213_pt1 | contig 14593 bp, 8 predicted proteins | sample MGYA00238144_ERZ746983 | MGnify/ENA primary metagenome ERZ746983 (study PRJEB28759, sample SAMN06268863) | compost metagenome | isolation source: single cell | place: USA: California, Emeryville, Joint...
AAAATTTGGGACATAGAGACTTCCAAATGTGTTGCAGATATTAAAGCCCACAAGAAACGTGTGACGGGTGTAAGTTTTTCACCTGATGGGAAGTGCATTGCATCATGCTCAGAAGACTCCAAAATGAAAATCTGGGAAGTTGAAACCTCCAAATGTATCGCAGATATTGAAGCCCACCAAGGAATGATCGAAAGCGTGAGCTATTCCCCTGATGGAAAGTACCTTGCATCAGCAGGAGTGGCTGATCGGGTATTGAAGCTTTGGGATGCTCAAACTCTCAAGTGTCTTGTAACTTTTCAAGGTCACACAGGAATAATCTCAAGCTTGAGCTTTTCTGGCGACGGAAAGTATATCGCATCAGGAGGACAAGATGAAAAGATGGTGAAGGTCTGGGAAATTCAAACTTCCAAATGTCTTGCACCTCTTTACGGTCACGATGCCAACGTTACCAGTGTCGACTTCTCTAGGAATGGAAAGTACATTGTTTCTGCAGGCTTTGATCAAAAATTGAAGATCTGGGACGTACACAGTTCGAAATGTCTTGCAACTCTTGAAGGCCACATGGGACCCATCGCCAGTGCGAGCTTTTCTCGAGATGGAAAGCGCATTGTATCCGCAGGAATGGATCGCACAGCCAAAATCTGGGATGCTCAAACCTTCAAACTCCTTGCAACCCTTAAAGGTCATGCCAATATTGTCTCGAGCGTGAGTTTTTCTGGGGATGGTAAATACGTTGTATCAGGCTCGTTTGATAGAACAGTGAGGATCTGGGAAGTGGAAACGGCCAAAAATCTTGTGACCATTAACGGTCACAGCTTACCGGTCCTGAGCGTGAACTTTTCTCTTGACGGGAAGTTTGTTGTATCAGGCTCGTTTGATGGAACAGTGAAGATCTGGGACGTGCAGACCTCCAATTGTATTGCGACTCTACAAAGTCATGAAGGACAGGTGGTGGGCACAAGTCTCTCTGATGATGGTAAGTATATTGCATCAGCCTCGGATGACTCAACAGTGAAGATCTGGGAAGTGGAAACCTCCAAATGTCTTGCAACTCTTAACGGACACACAGGAACAGTAGCGAGGGTAAGCTTTTCTCTGGACAGGAAGATCGTCGCATCAGCTGGTCGAGATGACAGGACAGTGAAGATCTGGGAAGTTCAGACCTCCAAATGCATTGCGACTCTGGAAGGCCACACAGACGACGTACTAAGTGTGAGTTTTTCCGACGATGGTAAGTACCTGGCTTCAGGGTCAGCAGATAGCACCGTTAAGATCTGGGTGAACATAAATGGCGTGTGGTACTGTGACAAGATTTTCAGTGTTGTCGAATCTTCCCTCACAGCACTTCGAGCGAAAGTAGAGCAAGTCATAGCGTCGAAGAGAAACAAGAAGATTTTGAAGCAGCTTGTAGAAAAGGGTGAGATGAAAGAGAACTGGCCTGCCAATGAGGAAAAAGATGAAGAGACGGACGAAACTGAAGGAGAACTGAAACATAACTTGACGCTTGCGAGAAGTACTGCGAAGGAATTCTCTGAGCTATTTTTGGAAAAAAATATAGCTAAATATAAAGAGTTAATAAAACAGAAAGGTGTTCTAAACGGCAAGGACGAAGCACTGTTGAAACCTGGAATTAGGACTAACAATCAAGTAATCTCAAGAGACATCAACCCAAAGAGCGGACACCAGAACAAAAAGGGTGGTTGTTGTGTTATCTTTTGAGAACTCAATATATAATTGAAGGCTTGTAAAAGTTGAGATAATTCTAGTAGTCAAATTATATAACAAAATAACACAGTAATTGAAATTTCAGTGAATGTCAATGTTCATAAGTCATGAATAGTTGAACGTTGAACTTTATGAGTAGAGAATTCTACGAAGAAATTTCTGACATTATACAAACAAAAATTTTGTTCAATGAATGGCGCTGAATCCACTCAAAACTGTAAGATACTAGTGAAGATTCTTGCTAGTATCTCATGTTCCGGGAATTCAATGATGCTGATAGCTCCTTTGGAAATGCCTTTGGTCTGGCTCTCTCAATATAATTGCATTCAGACTTTATCATGAAGGAACAACTTTTCAAAAAATGTATTTATAATTTAAAAAAAATTTTTTCAATGAAAATTCGCATTTTTGCTAGTGGGAGACATTCACTACGGATCAGGAAGCATTCAATAGTAGAGAAAGACAAAACTTGTCCCAAGCAACAGTTGAGGCGGAATAATCACTCTATCAATTTTTCGTTCTCATTCTTAATCAATCCCATATTATGCTCTCAACCTTTTATATATTTTTTCTTGTGAACACTCTAAGAAAAGTTACATAAAACTCTTGCTTTTCGAATTGTTTTAGAGGAATTTTTGTATGCAGTTGTTAAGGACTATCTCAAAACGTATTTCATTACCACGTTAACTACGATCAAACATGAATATCCATCAATTAGCTTTTAACTTCAAGATTAGGCAACGAGTCATCCTAGATCTTAACTAGAAGATTTGCAACAACTTACTATTTTGGAAGAATTTCCCATTAGTTTCTTTGTTCGCCTTATAAGGCTGATTGATCAAATACTCGGTAGTCACTGTCCCCTCTTCAGGTTCTTGTAGTGCGTACTGAGTTCCCAAATCGGTTTTGCACCAGCCAGGACACACACTGAAGACCTGCTGCTCACCTTTTAGACTGTCTTTAAAACAGTAGGTCCATCCAGATAATAAAGCCTTTGAGGTTTTGTAAGCTGAGGGTGGCATTCCGGCTTCTGCGAAGTTCTGTTTCTTCGCCGTTTCAAGATAAGCGGCACAAATTTCTTCGAAATCTTTAGACTGGAAATTAGGGTCTGTGAATCTCTTGTACAATGCTTTGATAGGCGCTTCGTCGGTTCCGAAAGTAGTTGAAATGTTAATAATCTTGCCATCCGAAGCCAGAGAAGGAAGCGCAAACTCAGTAAATTCTTTCGTGCTTAAGAAATTTGTCCCAATGATCTTTACTGCGTCACTGTGAGGGACTTTATAATCTGGAGATAACTCACCAAGTCCTCCGTTGATTGCCGCGTTATTAACAAGCACGTCAATTTGGCCGAATTTCTCTTTAATCCAGTCCAGGAAAGGTCCATAGGTCTCTTTATTTGTAATATCAAGCACGTGATAGTACAATGACTCTTTTGAAGATGGAAATTGGTCACTGAGCTTTGCAAAGGCTTCTTTCCCAAGAGTTTCATTTCGTGAGGTCATCACGATGATTGGCTTGCTAGGATTTTTGAGAAGACGCTTAGCTAATTCGAATCCGAGGCCTTTATTGGCACCGGTGATAACTATGACTCGTGATTTTGATAACATTAGAACTAGTTGATTTGTGTGATAATTTGGTTAATACTTGCAGAAAGAAGGGTTTAAATAGGAGCAGGGGTGATTATTTAGTCAATAGTTGAATCACTCTTTGAGAAAGAATTTAAGCTTGGTGATTGGTATATGTTATGAATCACTCCGATTCCAGAGAGAACAGAATTTCCGATTTGAATTTTGCAGAGAATCACCCTGCTATTGAGATTTGATAATTTATTAAAAAACTTTTTTCTGAATATAACATGAAAATCTGCCTATTCTCGTGATAGCTCCTTATTTCTGAGGGCTCGAAGTCTTCCTATCGCAATTTCTAGACAGTTGAAATAGAATTGAGGATCGGGTTTTGTACCTGGTTGTCATTGTAAATAGGCCTAATCATTTATTTGACTCTATGAATACGAAAAGATGAGCACGTAGCATATTCGGTCAGCAGCAGCTATTACAAACGATTATAACCTCAAACTAACAAAACTTATTGCGATAACACTAATTGAGGGATACATAAACATAGAGAGTTCTCTTTATTAATCGTTAGCAGTACCTCATCTAAGAAATTACTTGTTTAGTTCTCATGAGCTCTTTCAAAATCAATTCTTTATGACTGAATCTTGCGATAAAATAGAAAGATTCTGGTTTAGAAAAAGCACTTCAGATTCAAAACTATTCGGAAATTTAAATTTAGTAGTCTGTTTCGAAATAAGTAATTCACAGGAAGATATGCAAAGAGAAGAGAGAAATAGTGAAGAGCAAAAGCAAAACATTATTGAAACAGCAACAGAGACAAAAATCTCTGGTAAAATCTCTCTTTTGTATGGGATTTGCAACTTCTTATATATAATCTATCAATCTCTTGGTCAAAACCATCGAAAATACACCGTACCCTTTGAACATAACCTCATTTCTATATTTTCGCGTAGGTTCTGCTCCTTCAGAGCTCCTTGCAATCTGCTCGAAAAACAACAAGATCAGTATTATTGATATGAATACTGAGCAACAATATGCCCTCTTCGGTGGTGCTCAAAGAAGAAGTCATCAAGGTATTTCTCTGTTTCAATTGCTGTCTAATGGAGATTACAGCACTTGCCTTCGGAGCGTTTAGTTGGACACAAATTAGAGAAATTCCAAACTCAAATCTCATGGTCTCCCTTAATCATGTCGAGGGCGATTCTACTAGCCTACAGCTCTATAATATCTCACAGAAAGGAAACGTAAGTGTTGTTTACGCTTTTGAAGAGGCAATTGGAAACCGGAATCTCCCAGTCAGTGGAGGTAAATTTTGATCTTTCGAATCAGAACATGCTGATTTGAATAGGAGGATACCGAGATGTGGCATATAACTCACGGAGAAGTTGTTTTGCGGCCATTTCTCTGCGTGGACGAGTCGCTTATCATCTTTTTGAGGCAAAGAATGCCTCTAACAAAAGCGGCTACACTGCGAACCTATTGAGAAAATCCAAATGGCCCGACCGATATTTGGCTGATAGTAGACTTTATTTAATGAAAAATCGAGTTAATAAACACAATGTTGATAGATGTTTGCATTACAGACATTGATTTCAATCCTAATGGCGAATTTGCTGCATCAATTGACCGAAATGGAGTCTATTTGCTCTCAGATATTGATACTCACAGTTATAAGTCTCATCTGTTTATTGGAATTCAGGCTGGTATTTTATTTTCAATTTAGCTCATACAAATTTTGGGAAAAGATGGCTATGCGAGCTGCAAATGGAGTACGAACACGGAAGAATCTCTATTATTCATCAAATGCGATCGAAATTATCTAAATATCCTGGATACGGAGAGGAAAACCAAAGTCTTGAAGAGCGCGCTTCCACTTGCAGAAAGAAAAGGTAACTAACATTAGGAGATTTTTTCCTATTAGTTATATTATGACTTTAACTCACTACTATATAGATTACATATTCTGGATCGATGTCTGTGGAGCAAATGGAAACTTGTTGGCTGCAGGCAGCGAAGATGGCAAGGCTCTGATTTACGATCGACGAGAATCGAAGATTGTTAAAAGTTTCGATGAAATCCATACAGGTGAATTTCTTCCTATGATTTCTCATGACAAACGCTCTATTCTGTTTCGTTTTGTGAGGCAGTGTGAATTGTGTCAGGTGGGATCCAACTGGAGCGCGTTTAGCCACCGCCTCAGATGACAAAACAGCAAAAGCGATTGATGCTAAGACTGGGAAGGTGATCCATAGTAGCACGACACCAGATCAAAGTAAAATATTAATGAGTGCTTACCTCATGAATTTGCATTTTAATTGCTAGAGTTTGCCTGCTCAGCGTGCTTCCTCTAAAAGGCTACAGCCAAGAACGTAAGAATCACAGAAGGGAAAGAAGTTTAATTGATTGAGATTTTTATTATCGATGGTGTTTCCAGCATGATTTAAAGTGATAATATTTCATTCATTAGATAACACGTATGGTGTATATATATTGCGAGAGCTGGGAAGATCTTCTCACCACTGTACATGCCAACTCTAGCTTATCATTAATAGCGATTTCAATGAGATTAATATCGGTCAAGTATTTTCTTTTTATCTTATGTATTTGGCGCTACTACCCCTTAGTGCGGTAAGCATCATAAACTATACTTATAATGAAATTGTTCAAACCCATTCAACATTCAGTAGTTTAGGCTCTCAGAATATAATTGAATGAACGGTCCCCCATAAAACTCGAAAAAGAGAGTATAACTCATCAATATTTATTAATATATCCACTTTTCCCAAATTATATATCTTACGGTGAAAAGCATACTCAAATTATTGCATAATTCACTGCCTCAGTGTTTAGGAATTTCCCTTCAATGATCGAATCTATCAGCCACTAAAAAAATTTACATTAGTATTATCACAAAACATTGCTTTATTTTACTTGAGAACTCACAACTTTGACATGAGAAGGCATTCCAGCTTTCTTTCTCGAAGATTTTTTCATTATACACAGGTCGCATGCACGGATATTCGGGAGGACCTAAGTTTCATTAGTTCAATTTACATCTAACACAATGGATTACCGTTCCTCCAGCTGCTTGGATCATAAGTGTAATCTCTTTCGTCGATATATTATTCGCCGGGACATCATTAAACTCTTCATCAATGTAGAACCGATATTTGTCAAACATATCTAATTTTCCAACAGTTTCAGCAACGTCTTAGGATTTTGTTATTGTTACTCTTTCGGGTGTTCATGCTGATATCGTAAGTATAGTTTTCAAGAGAAGCGAAGCCATTTTCCAGCGAACTATCATCAACCCACTTAGTCTCAACAAGTTTTTTGCCTTGAACAAAAATGTAAAGGTTGGTCATATTTGCACTCTGAATTACCGAGAACAATGCTGAAAGCGATTTTGAAGGCTTTCGGTAGAGCGGTTTCTCCGTCATAGAGCATGATATCGCATTTGTAAAGTCCTTTAAAATCATCTGTGATGACGGTATATTGGCCCCTGTTGAGAGAAATGTTAAAGGAAGAAACGAAAGCTATGAAACTTACGGGAAACTCTGACAAATCTTTTTGATTTTTTCAATATCAGTCTTTGATATGCTTGAATAAAGGATTTTCGTGAGATTTTCATTCTTCATCTACATAATTATTTAAAGAGTAAATTAATTAGATCAGTTACTTCTTCTTCTAAGGCAGCCGAATCATTCGTTTCGTTCTTAGGAGCTGGTTTCTCCTTCGAAAATCCGAAAGAAAAAAGGCTAGTTTTAGTTGAACTTTCCTCAGGTAACTTTCCTTTAGAAGAGGCTTTTTTCACTTGCTGCTCTTTCACACATTTAGGAGCATCGAGGGATTTTTGATTCGTGTCCATAAATTTAAATTTGAAGGTAGAGGTAGTGGGTTTAGAAGAGTTATTCTGGAGCGGCTTTTCTTCTTTTATCGAGACGTCAATTCCTGGTTTCACTATGATTTTTGGCTGGATTTTTTGCTTCGAAGTTGAAGAAATGAGCTCATCACCTTTCGAATTTTCACTAAAATCAATAACTCGAGTCTCGGTCTTTTCAGCGTCCTTTTCAATGAGTCTCTGCTCTATTCGAGAGCTAAACGACTTATCGCTCACACTACTGACAGCACCGCCAATGTTTGTAAAGCTTGTCGTATTATTGACTGGTTTCTCCACTAAAGGAGCCACTAAATCATTTTTGTCAGCAGAGCTTTTCGTTGAAGCGCTTAAATTCTGCTTGGATGGAGAGAGGTCCTTATCGCCTGAGTTTACGTAGGAAAGAATCATTTTTTTGATCACCAGCTGCTGCCTTTGCCTTCTCTCATTAGAGTCCTCTTTAATCTCCTCAGCCGGCGGCTCTAACGCACGAGGCTCTGAAGCTTTCGGCTTGGATAAATTGCTCGAAGGCATATACTTCTTTATCAAAGAAGTGCCCTCGTCGTCGTCATCTTCATTTTCCTTTTCTTCAGTAATCTGAAGCTTGCTCCTCTGAGTACTCAGTTTCCCAAGTCCTTTGCTTTCCTCTTTCTTTTCTTCTTTCTTTTTGCTAATGGCTAGTTGAGGTTTCTCCTCAGATTCAGCTTTCTTTTGCCCATTGAATGGTCGGATTTCAGAGAGGCTCTTCGGAAAGAAGTCCTCAGCTTTTTTCTCGTACATATCTTCGAGGCGTTTCATACAGTTGAACTTGAGTTCAACCCTCACGTTATCACTTGGTTTCGTTTCGTTATTGGTGGCTAATGGGAGATAGTAAGTATTTTTCGGTTGAATGAAGGGTTTTATAGTTACTTTTCCTTCGTTTGCGCTTTGGTCCAGAGCTTGGCTGTTGCTCTCCTTCGTTACTTCCAAAACCTCCGCCGGACATGTATGGCACAACGGATTTTCGCTTTTTGTTCACTTTGATAGTCATTAGAGACGAGTCAGCTTGATGAGGGAGGTTGGGAGCGTATTTCTCATAGTCCGCCTTGCAAAAATTTTCTAGGCAACTATATAAGATCGAAGAAATTCTGCTGCTTTTCTACTCTTCAAGCCAGAGCGAGTTGACGATCGGAACATTGTATTCTTTCGCCTTTTCCACTGTTTTCAACGAACCGTCTTTCCAGATGACAAGGTTCACTTTCTTATTCATTCTTCTTTCAATCTAATTGAGAAATCAGAAAAGAGGGGAGATAATAATATCCACCTGAGCGCCTAGGGCTTCAAGGTAGTTGTAAGATGTCTCTGAAATGTTCACGCCATTAGAAAAGATTTCCACGTACACATTCTATAACAGATCAAAGATGTTTTGTAAAAATGATGGAAAATTTACCATTTCACGAAGAGGCGGGTTTCGAGAGCCTTCAGAAAACATGGAGTTGTCATTCATTTCGTGGCTTTGCGCTCTTAATAGGAGGTTTGACTTTGAATTGGAATTTTGATTAGAGGTAGGAAATTCTTCTAACATCTTGGATCTTGAAGAGACAAGAGTTGGTTTGCTCACAGAGAAATTGAAAGACATTGACGGGAAGCAGGTTGATGCTTAAGACAATAATTCTCACAATGGTAATTTCCCTCTTTGGAAATTTATTTTATGCAGATTTTGAATGCGGGATGTGTTATTAAACGTTATGATGGAGGCGCGAAATGCAAGAGGATTATGGGGTCGGGAAATAAACGGGAAATAAGATATTAGAGCCTTGTAGTGAGATAAGGATATCAACAATGAAGAAGGGCTGACTGGAAGAAACTCCAGAGAAGAAATATTTTTGCATGAAGCTTTTTTGAAAATTGCGGCAAAATAACAACTTTGTTAGCAACTCAACGATTTTAAAAAATTAATATGCTATATCTTATAACTATGATCATCTCAATGGTTCTATATAACTAGGAATGCTTGCTCGCCTAATGAGAGAACGAGCCTAGAAAGCAGATTTAGCAAGAGTTCGCTTGCGAGAACAGTTTCTTTAATAGATACGTATGAATCTATGATAATTCATAATGTGGAAAAATATATATCCTTATCCACTTGATTTATATTGATATTGAATACTTTCAAATGATAGAATTAGAAACAGGGTCTGAATAGCAGAACCATGTCAAGGGATTATGATGAGCTTTAGCATTATGCATGGATTAGGGATTAATCATGAATATCATATCATCAAAGGTACTTCAAAGATCAATTTAATAAATAGTATCCATCGTCAAAGTCCTTCAGTCTTTTCATAATTCATTCAAATTACTTTGTTTCGAATCTTCGATTGCTCTTGTCGAAAACAAAGTTATTCTGAGCAGTAACATTCCATACACATTCTTACCAAGAGCTCTAAGCATTCAAAGAACCATAATACAAATAAATCAAAGGTATACTCTGTATGTGTAAGGTCAATTCATTTCATCTCCTAAATCTATATTTTTGGTCTTTTCACTTAATCAAGAGAGAAGAGATTGTTGCAGAATTTCTCAATAAAATTTAAAAGCCTTATCTTTCAGCTATGGAAACATACGTGCGCAAACACTCAACTCATTAAGCAGAAGCAATTTACAACTTTCATTTCATTGCTCATAAATTTTACTTAAAATTGTCATCAAGATAATCTTTGTAATTAAACGTAGTTTTTCCTTTATCACCCCTAGCATTTCGCTTCTCCTGCTGAGCAAAACCGGTTTCCATTATTTCTTTCGTTATCTCATCCATCTAAATCAAAAATTATATGAGACTCTATGCACACGCTAAATCAATACGAGTCCAATATATTTTGTATCATAAGCACGCATAGTTTGCTCCAATTTGTCCCAATCTAACACCCCATTGCTCTCTGAATAATACACCCAGATAAAAATTTCATTAATCCAGTCGCAATTTACCTCCGCTTAAAAACTCAAACGCTTCCTGCAGCTGGTCTTTCTCCTTCGCCAGCTCTTTCTCGTCTTTCACAAAAATTCTATAAATATCTAAGATTTTATAAGCACCAACGTCTTTCTCGTCCTTCTTACCAACAAAACTCATATCTCTTTCTCCATTCAGTCCCATCATCTCATACATAGCTTCTATTTCCTCCTAATTACGTTTTGATAAGATGCAGGTGATACTGAAACTTACTTCTCGGGTTTGTATGCCCAAATATTTCATAATGGAAGTGAGAACTTGAATGCAATCGGATTTCGATTTTAATTCGTACTGGTTGAGAAGTTCATCGGTGACTGGGTCTTCCATTTCGCCTTTTTCTTTTTGGAATTTCTTGGGGTTTTGGCTTTTGATCAGCTCATACTTGCTCCAGTTGTAAATTCCCTTCAAGTCTTGGAAAATTTTGGTGTCAAACATCTCCTTTGTTTTTTTTTTTGACGTTACTTTCGCGAAAATAAATTATATTTTCATTCGAGGTTAGGTTAAGATCAAGACAAATTTTATATTCGGTCAGAAGCAAACATTGAAACAAATGTGAGTTCTATCCGTGCTGTGCATTTGTTGTGTAACAAAGGTTGTTCCATTATAAAGAGCTATGCCGGTATGGTGTTGGTTGCTCATTGCCGCATTTTATGCTCGTTATCGTTTAAATTTTGTAATTTGTTTGTTTAAATAATTTTTCAAAAAATTAATTTGGAAAACACTATCAGAATTTTTTGGAAGTACAGTGGTAACATTTATCTGCATCAAACCACTGCGTTTGTTTTTGTGTTAATGGGCAAAGCGTGACGTCGTAAGTTTAGCAAAAAGAGTCTGAGATATATCAATTGGTATTAAAGGTTATGGTTAACGTAGAAAATAATATTTGAATTCGGATTGACATTATCCAAAACAAATCTTCTATTCACGAATAATACAAGAATAACTTTAATTTAGCTCTAATTCGATATAATTGGGAAGTTATGTGGAGATTTTTCGATTTGTATACTCACAGCACGTTAGTGTTTTACGCCAAATCACAGAGGCAAAATTTTCAGATTGGTATCTAGTATACAGTAGATTTCTATTAAAATTCTCATTTTTCATGCGATTTAGTGGGAAGCAATGTACAAGAATGATGGATTCTCAAAAATACTATTTTATAGTCTTGTTTTTTTGAGTTTTTTGTGTATTCCAACTAATAGTACTCTACAACATCCAAACAGTATAATGAAGTATATTTCAATGGTTTCAATTTATTGGCAGCCGATATTCTCGCATACTCTTGTGTTGCTTTGAGGATTTATAATTCATTACAAGTATCTATGCTCTTCCATTGTGAAATCAATATTCTTATCTGTACTACGAATATAAATCCAATTCGCGATATTATTTCAGCCTTACCCCTTCTTTCGCAATGCATTCCATATATTTTCTGTGCAGCCCTTCAAAAAATCTCTGCATCCTATCAGGTTTCGTCAGTATCTCCCAATTCTTCACCAAGCTCTCCCTCATCTCTTTTTCGTTGGTCGGCGCGTCACTTTTCACTCTCTCTTTCATTGCTAGCCATAAATTCTCTATGATATTGAGATCCGATGATCGTGTGGGCAATTTTATCAATTCTATTTTCTGCTCCTTTATCATCCACTCCTCATTCATTCGATGCGTAGGGTGATTATCCTGTATGAAAAAAAACTCTCCATCGGCATACAACCTTTCCATTTCCTCTTTATGACTCTCAATGATTCGTCTATAGAGGTCTCCTTTCATACCTTTCTTATAAATGTCCAGAGTTGTTGCTCCTCGCGCTGAAATAGCACCCCAGCAATCCAATTTAACATTTTCTACTGCACTCTTCTTTTTAATTTTCTCGGTAGGAAACTGCCAAGCTTTGTTTTTATGAGCTTTGAACAGTTCGATTCCCATTTCGTCTGAGAAAAAAGTCCGATAGAGCAACTTTCCTTCATCAGAAAGCATTCTGTTACAAAAGTCTATTCTAATCATCCTTTCTTCCTCTGTGTATATAATGCCTTTATCAAACCCTTTATATTTAAGTCCCATTTTCGAAAGCACATTCCCGACGGTGCTCTTCGAAAGGCCAATGCGAGCTGCAAGTTTTCTTAGAGATGTCCCTTCAGGGTTTTCATGTATCATTTGCATAATTTTGGTTTCAGTTTCTTCGTTGATGAGTTTATTGTGTCCACCCCTCGTTTTGGGGAGTCTGATATCCTCGCCTTTCTTCGTAGTTGAGACCCATCGATAAATCGTGTTTAAGCACCGATTGATTATCTTTGATATCTCTGAAACGTCCATATGAGCGTCCAAATAAAGGACGAGAAACCTGGTTTTGTCGTCAATCCCGTATTTTTCACACATGCGCTCTCTTGAGAATTGTAATAAATATTATCTTCAATACAGAAACGAAAGTGATATAATATTTTGTTCTAATTTTTCGAGCATAGTCAGTAAGTAATTTTGCAATGAAGCCTAGCTGTACGCAGCAAATAAAGCAGAATTTATTAGAGTGATAGGGAAATTAAATGGCTTTTTAAAATTTTTTATTAGCAGTGTTGAGAAAAATTAAGAAGCTTTAGGATAATCTTTTTGTAATACTTATTTGAAAGCCACGAATTCAATTAATCAGATAATGATCTACTTTCGCTCTTGAGTTCTGTAATGAATTTGCTTAATCAAATATATTACTTAGAGAACCATTAAATTATCAGACCAATTCAGGATAATTCAATTAGATTCTAAACGAGAAATATAAATTATCGTTTTTCTTTGTGCATAAGAATTTTATCTCTAGAGGATTTGCCTAAGGCTCCCGCTTCTATGGTTCTTGTGGGGATAATCATGAAAGTGTCTCTAAATAAAGCAGAGAGATGTAGCAGCTCCTAATAATTAGACAGAAACAGTGAATTAGCATGTGTGAATAAATGCCTCCAATCTTAAAATAGATTAAATTTGCACTATTCTCCTTCGATGCACTCGCATGCATATCTCCATCTGAATTCCATTTCACACAGTAATTTAGGCTGGAACAGTGTCAGTTTAATTTATGTCAGATGACCAACCGCAAGGGATGATTCAAAATACAAAATATGGAAAGAAACATAACTGCTTATAATATTTATGGTGAGATATCTTTTATCTTACCGATATGAAAGTTATCAGAGGTTCTAATGATTCGTTGCAGCTCGTCGGTCATAAAGCTTAATATTCTTGTCGCTTCCACATGTTGCAAGCAAATTTCCGTCGTTTGGGCAAACGTCAATTCACATTGTGAAGGTTGTTATCTTAGATTGTAAATTCCCAGCATGAATGAATGAGTTAGCGTATAATTATGATAAAAAGTTTAAAGATAGAAAATAGGCAACACCTTGAACCAAGCGGACTCACTCATTAACTTGGTACCTTCTGCCCGTCTTTCGCAACACATTCTATATATCTTCTATGTAGTCCTTGAAAACACAGCAATAACATCTCCGGTTTCGTAAGCACCTCCCAATTACTCAATAAGCTTGACCTGAGTTCTTCCTCGTTATTAGGTGCATCACTTTTCACCCTCTCTTTCAATGCCAACCACAAATTTTCAATGATATTCAAATCAGGGGACCGCCTAGGCAGTTTTATGAGTCCTAACTTCTGTTCTTCAACTATCCATTCCTCATTCATTCGATGCGCAGGGTGATTATCTTGAATAAAATAAAACTCGCCATCAGGATACAAGTTCTCCATCTCTTCTCTATGGTTCTCAATGACTTTTCGAAAGAGCGCTCCTTTCATCCCTTTCTTATAAACCTCCAGGGAAGTGGCTCCTTGTGCCGAAATTGCACCCCAACAATCCAATTTCATATTTCCAGTCGCACCCTTCCTTCGGATATTTTCAGCAGGGAGTTGCCAGGCTCGGTTTTTATGAATCTTGTTGAGTTCGATCCCCATTTCATCCGAGAAGAAGGTTCTATAGATCAATTTACCATCATTTGAAAGCATTTTTTTACAAAACTCGACTCTGATCATTCTCTCATCTTCCTCGTATTTTATGCTTCTATCAAACGATTTATACTTGAATCCATTTCTAGCAAGCACATTCCCAACCGAAGTTGATGAAACACCGAGATGACGTGCAAGTTTTTTCGTTGAGGTTCCCTCAGGGTCTTCCTGGACCATTTGGATTATTTTATGCTCGGTTTCTTCGGTAATTGATTTCTTGCGTCCGTTCCCTCCCTTGTGAATTCTGACATCCTCGCCTTTCTTTGTAATTGCTGCCCAACGATAAACTGTCTTCACGCATTTATGGATTATCTTGGAAATTTCTGGAACATCCATATGAGCGTCGAAATAAAGGACGAGAAATCTTGTTTTCTTATCGATGCCGTATTTTTCACACATAAGGAGATCAGTGCTAATAAATAATAACCGTTG
>ENA-UOTZ01001622-UOTZ01001622.1-compost-metagenome-genome-assembly--contig:-NODE-1622-length-14569-cov-3.931479_pt1 | contig 14569 bp, 12 predicted proteins | sample MGYA00238144_ERZ746983 | MGnify/ENA primary metagenome ERZ746983 (study PRJEB28759, sample SAMN06268863) | compost metagenome | isolation source: single cell | place: USA: California, Emeryville, Joint...
AGAAACAATGAAAGCGCATGCAGAATCGACAGGCGCTCAGTTCATATCTTACTGCCAAGAGCAAGGAGTCTACAAAATCAGAGTCCCACATTTCACTAGATACAAATTCTTGGAATCCGAAAACGAAGGTGATAGTCAGCAAGAAGAAGAGGAGGAGAAAGGAAGAATTAACAAAAAGAAGGTTGGAAATCTCTCTAAAGATAGTTCTGCGAAACAGTTTGGAGGTAATATGGGATTGGCGCCTCGCTCGGATAAAGTCATAATTGAAGAGGAACCTTATGAATATGAAACCAGTCAAAATGGACATCAATTCGGATCTCGAAATCTCTTATTTTCGGCAAGAAATCAGCCTTTGATCCCTACGATAAACGTCAAAAAACCCGAAAGCTTGTCAGATGATGAAGTTGGCAGCATGGAAAAAAATGTCGAAATTCATTCCAGTTATGCTCAAGATAAGATGCAAGAAGAAGGTGAAGAAGATCCAAATTTTCGAGAAGAGTTGCAAGAAGAAGGAGGTCAAGATATACAACAAAATCTTGCGGACGCTGAAGAATTTATGAAATGGCTGAACAGCAAGCCCGTCCATGATGATGAGATGATTGAAAGGAGACCGAGTAGCTGGAAGTCCGAAATAGATATTGGTAGAGTGTTGATTCCAATGAATCAAAAACTCTTTGAGACCTCGAGCCTTCAAGCGAAAGCACCACTCAGTAATGGTGTGCACGCTCAGCAAAACAAAAGAGAATTTTCGCTCCATCGATCATTTCGAGTTGGTTGGTCCAGAGATGGGCTTGCTGTGCCTGTGAACAACTTCAAAGGCTATGAGAACATTCAAATTCATAAGATTATCATCCACAAGGATCTCTGCCCTCAAAATATCGATCCTCAAAGCTCTTATGCGGAATATCAGAAAAATATCAAAAGCTTCTCTTCTAAGATATACGGACCTCTGTTAAAGGAGCTGGTGAATGCTTCGTGCTCTTATGAATATGCCCAAAAAGCCATGGAGAATGTAAGTATCAATGACAGAATGGATTCAAATAAGCAGCTGTTGTGCCCTGAATTCCCTCGAAAGGGAGCGTTTTTAAAGGCCCTCATCAAATACGTTGATGCCCTAGCAGCTAAAGAATACTCCAGCGACGAAATTTCGTTTGTTCAAGAGGACTTGGACATCTTTGGACTCCTGAATCTACTTTTTGGAAACCCAGAATTTGACCTTCAAGATTACTCCGGAAGAGTTCGAGCTCTGAATCCAACACAGAGAGAGGAACTTCTCAATGAAATCATGAGTTTGGAGGGAGATGAAAACTTGTTCTATCATGATTATGCGAGAAAGACCAGTTTATCAAAATGGTTAGAAAGAAAGGCAACGAGGGTATAGAGAATAAACGGAAAATGTTTGACTTGATCTAATCATTACTATTAAGATGCTGCCAGAAGATGCCGACGTTGAAGATGAATCTCTAGAAGAAGTCATCCATCACATCAAAAACTTACTCAGTGCTCGACGTATCAAATGCGCAAGTGAAAAGGCTGCGAGTGCTGGGCTTACATTCCTTGAAAACCTAATAGTAACAGCTTTGTTGAGAGAATTTTAGTTCACAGAATTATCTTCCAAAACAATAGGTATCTTTGTCAAGCTCGAGAACAAAAGATCTGTTACTAAAAGAAATGAGCACTTGGGAATCTCAAAAAGACATAAAAAATCACATAGTAACTCGACGATTATCCCAGAATCCTTATAAAATTTATTAACCCGCAATAGTACACAGAGATTTACCAATTGCTAATGGGAAAGCATGAGACATATGCTGGTGAACAAAATTTCATTTTATCACTTTGTTCTCATCAATTTTTTTTCCCCTTCAAAGACTTTGAGTGGATCCGTAAACTCGGAATTCGAGTATGGTATTTAGAAAAACCATCACAAAGAATCCAAGACCTCTTCCAAGATTTTTCCCAAAAAGAAGCAAAATTCTCGGCAGACCTTTCATCAGGATGGAATAGAGCATCTTCAATAGATGAAGAAATTCAAAGATTAGAGAGTAACATTTCATTGATCTTCAATTTTCCTTTATACAACATGTTCACTTTCCACCATAGTTTTGGATCTTGATTACATCCTCCTTCGTCACTTCTGCAGAGGCTTCGATTACTCTCTCTACAAGGAATTAAACACGTATTCGAGAAGCAGTGATGTGCTTGATACGAAGCATATCTGGATTATCTACGAATTCCTAAAACGAAACCCACCTCAGTTCTCTGGCATGCAGCTAGAAGGTGTCATCAACAAGGAAGAACTCGCATTTAGATTCAGAATAATGAGATCTTTTGCATATCAATTGGAACTGATGGGACTTTGGGAATATGCCGCTTACGTGGCATATATTGCAAGCTCAGGTAATCTCGATCATTCTATCTGCAATATACAATGAAAATTATGAAGATGTATTATCACGAGACAATAAGCTGAGATTTGTGCGAGAGATTATCCATCGAAATTATAAGACAATTGTATCTCACTGACTATTCTGGTGACTGAAAATTTACACTCATCTTAGGGAAGAAACAGATATAAAAGCTCCAAACAAATGCTCATCAGCAAGGTTGGAATCCCTTCGCATTTGATTTACGAGGCAAAAGTAACCCTCTCAAAAAAATGAAATCCACTGCAGCTAACTAACCTGATTAAACTAGGCTTTCCAGTACCTTTCAGTCTTTTTCCATGAGAAATGTGCAAAGAACTTCCTCCGAAGCAACCAATTCCAATCCGCTCACAATATACTTTCACAATACGTTGGTCCTCGTGTGATCAGTGCTGATATATATGGTGAAGAGTCAAGCCGCTTACAAAAATATCTCGAGGAGATAAGAAACTCCGGGAATCATATCTTTTTGCCAAATTGGTCTACAGAAGGAAATGTGATCCTGCAATTTCTAGAGCTCAAAGCACTCTGTGAGCAGCAATTAAATGGACTGAGCATGGGCAACGATATCGATGACTTCCTTTATAGAGCAAATGGTCTTTATGTTCGAATTATGGAAAATCCGAAAAAAAGAGATCACTTACAAGTAAATGGAATCTCTCATTGTAAACTAAAATTCGCTTTAGACTCTCATGGCCACCAAAATTGTCTGTGACCTGCTCAAAATTGCATTGGAAGGAATCAATTCTACAGCATTTACCAAGAACAAGGTACCATTTTGAAAAGGACTTTCTGATCTGATCAATATTTGCTAGAAATGGTTTAAAGATCTCTTACAAATGGTCCCATCCGAATTCAAAGAGGAGAATCATACCACTTATCTAAAATTAATCGAATATTATTGCAATACATACAGAGTCTAGAAAAGCAATGTAAACAGAGCTAACTGCTCATTCGTGATGAACGTCAAGAATTTTATCTGCATAACGATCCAGAGACAACCTTTTGATATTCTTTGTGATGTGTATGGTTCGAAAAGAAAGTGAAAATTACAAAAAGTTGAGATATACTCTGTGAAATCGGATAGAATTGATAGTGCATTTTGGAGTGTCTATTCGCGCAGACCTCTTTATTTCCCTGAGAAATTTTACAGGTTTTACTACCGAGGATTCCAAAGTAATATTAAAAGAGTAAATGCTGAGCCACCTAAATGCTAAGAGAAATTTCAATAATATTCGATATATACTATCAATGTTCTCGAACTTAAAAGCATTCTTAAAAACTTTCAATGTTGAAGTCTTTTCTTTTTTCCTAAAGAAAATTGAATAGAGCTCATTAATTTTGGGCTTTCCATTGGATTTTGTTGTAGCGAACATCATCTGCTATAAGCATCCTATTTCTGAATCTGTGTCTGTGATTTCATTTGCTAGAATTTGTAAAGTCTATGGAAGAATGTTAGCTAGGGTTTCACCATTGATAATATAAAGACACAAGAAATGTTATGCCGGTCTGAAAATTCATCATCATCTAAATCAGTATTTTAGCATTGCTTTCATCGTGTTTCTTTACATTCATTCAATTTCTAGTTGAAAATTGTGATTTTGAATGTACCCAGATATCTCTATCTCTTTGTACATTTTTCTGATTGTTGATTCTAACATGGAGTGAGCCCAGGTCCTTCCTAACCGACAACAGTATAAACTATTGCTGAGACAAATAACTTCTATTTTTCTAACTCCACTGGTTTTTCTTCAAAGATTTTTCGCGAATTTAAAATAATTCTAAAAGAAAAAAATTCACAACAACAGAATGGCAGAAGAGAAAAATATCTTTGAGAAGATAGCCGCTGGAGAAGTGAAGTGTGACAAGGTCTACGAAGATGATAAAGTATAAAAACATTTATTATCAGGTCTAATATGTATAAATAGTGCATTGCTTTCAGAGATATGTATCCTGCAGCACCTGTACACATACTCCTACTGCCAAAAAAGAAAATAACAGCGCTAAGCAAGGTAGGTGACAGCCTGGGATTTCGGTATTAATTGTATCTTAAGGCAGAAGAGTCAGATGCTGAGGTTCTCGGTCATTTAATGGTGACAGTGGGGAAAATTGCAAAACAAGAAAATCTTGATAAAGGTTTCCGTCTTGTGGTTAACGATGGCAAGCATGGATGTATATTCTCATTCTATGCACTTCGTTGTTCATTGATAAATGATTAGGTCAAAGTATCCCCTACCTCCACTTGCATATTATGGGTGGAGCACAGTGTACCTGGCCTCCTGGAACCCCACTAAAGGGGGCTGACAAGAGCAATTTATAAATTAAGGGAAACTGATCCTTACTTGAAAGAGACTCAATCAATAATTGACTTATGTTCAAGTGAGCATCTCATTATCTTTAAGCTCAGATAAGTATATACTTTCACACTTTATAATTAAATGGAGCTATAATGGATTTAAAATAAGTAAACCTTAACCTTACTTCTAAACTTTATTTAGAGGTGTTTCACCAGAAATAGTTCATTGAAAAGTGTGGGATGCGAGAATTAGCATTTGTTGATGATATTGAGAAGAGAGCGACAAATCTGCTTGTAAAAACTAACATGGGGATTTTGCTATTGATGACACCCCCTGAGCATATTTATTATCCTCTCAGTTTTTAACTGAAGGTGTTTCTATCTAAGGCAACGACAAATTTAGTGAATCTCAATTTCATGATTTCCTAATAGGCATTTCCAACTATTCTCACTTACACTATCTAAAAAAAATTATTCCAGACAGAAATGTGTTTTTCTTTTTTTTGCGTTTCTCTCTCTCACATGAACTAAATGTATACATTTTATCTATGTCGTCAGACTTATTTCATAAAGTCCTCAGTCTTTATTGTTTTAAGAACATTGATTGGAGCAAGATCTTTGATGCATGTTGAGTAAGCATTTGAGAAGCAATTCGCTTCTTCACCTAAGATTTGAAAACAATAAAATTAGTAAATTATCGAAAACTAACTGCAGTACCTTTGCAGATATCTCTTGAATAGATGAGTGATCTCAAATGGTTTTGGAAACAAGGAACGTCCTCTAATGAGAAGTGAGTTATACCCAGATCAAAACTAAATACCTGCTTTGCACACTTGGGAAAGATTAAGAGCTCTAATCTATAGCAAAAAATAGTTGACGAGTAATTCGTACAGAAATCATAGTACCATGATACAGGAGAGCTGGAGGCAATTGTTCCAATTAACGTTTGCTCGCGTGTTATCATACATGATTGTTAACTTTGTATGTTATATTGTAAATCCATGGGTGCATTAGTGAGAATTACATTGTATAGGAGTGTTTGTTTGAAATGTTCTTTGCTCGCAATTTTATTTGAACAGACAGTGATCTTTGGTCAATTGCTGTAAGGCATTCCGAAAGATCAAGTTCGTACCTTTTTAGTCTCTGGTGAATAAAATGCGACTTCTGGATCAGCCAAGTCACAGGTTGTTAATTCTACTAATTCTTGAGGTTTGACATAAGCGTTCAGATGTAGAAATCCTTCCTTATATAGCCTCCAATCATCTATGCATAAATTATCTGTATTAGAAGCTTGGTTGCAGCAAAACTAACCCGATCGTTCAAACTCTTCCAGATATTTCCTACTTCTCTTCTGGAGTCTTGTGAGTGCGTTTGATATCTCTATTTAGGGAGAGGAGCAGAGTAAGAAAATTTTGCGTTTCAGGAAAATGAAATACCAGTTAACCTTCCAAGATCAAAGAAGCTTGAGGAATTATCGAGCGGACTCCCTTCTTTTGCTGATGAAGGTGCTTGCTTTATTGCCTCTTCTTTGCGATCAACCATGAGTTAAAACTGAAAGGTAATATCTAAGTTTTTATCCCTTTTTAAATTAAGCTCTTCTCAATTTATTAAGTGACTCATATGAAAAGGTGAATTTAGATAGGTATTCATTTCGGAAGTGGGAGTTAGTGACCTCTTTTCTTTGAAGGCACAGGAATAGCGTTTCAGAAATGAGAGCATATCCAAAAGTCTTCGTAAAGAAAGATATATTAATGCATCTACGCTCCATTAAACATTCAGCAACATTTTTCCAAAATAGAAATACTCTGTAAAAGTAACACCCACCTGATATACAGCTTATATGAACAACAGTTTTTTCATTTACACTTCGAGTGGCAAAATTGAAGAGAAACAACTGTAATTGCAGATGAATGATTTAAACGTTACAGTGACTTCAACAGTTTTATAAGAGTTCTCAGTAAGTAAATATTTCAGTTCTATTCTGGAGGTTCAAACCAAAGATGCTTTTCGTTAAGAAGAACTGCAAATTGCGAAATTGTAAATTTGTTCTCATCCATTACATGAATTGAAAGAACATGCCTTTTGAAAATTGTTGTTCTGCCTCTGCTGTTCTTGATAGCCAGCATTAATGTTGAAAAAGGCGGCAAAGTCGTATTATTCGTCTTTATCTTTTTGAAGATCTGTAACTTTTCTTCATTAAAATTATCTAAATTTCTGCTTTAAGAGCGCTATCCCAAATGAATATTGAGGCGGAGCTCATGCAAAAAGAAAAAGAATGCGTGTTTTGTACCATCAAAAATAACAACGAAAAGTCTATTTCCTCTCAAGGAGGGGACAGAGTGATCTTCAGAGATGAGAAAACTTTTGCATTTTATGACAGAAATCCCGCAGCACAGACCCATATCCTATTATGTCCATTGGAGCACATTCCAAATGTGCGTGTGCTTAACGAGTCTCATTTGGACTTGCTCAAACATATGAAAACAACTGGAGAAAAATTACTGCAAAATATTAATCCGACGGGAACATTCAGGTAATCAGAATATTGCTCGTGGTTTCACAAAACCTTGCGACTTTTAGATTTGGATTCCATGTACCGCCATTTTATTCAATTGACCACCTCCACATGCATTGTTTTATCGAACCTTTTTCAAGCGGATTCAAAAAGAAAGTAAAATATGGGATCTTTATGCGAACAATCGATGCTCAAATACAAATCCTTGAAAGGAAAAAGAGAAGAGAAAAGTTTAGTTTCTTCAAAATTTGCTTCTCTGTTGATTAGGCTGACTTCCTTTATGTAGTTAGTAAGAAAATGTTATCAAATTGGCGAAGAGTATGTTTCTCCAACAATTATTATCCTAGCGTATATTACCAAAAGCAATATCCTATGTCACAATAGCATGAGAAGAAGTATAAATGAGTTTGATGACCTCTCCAAAACAGTTATTTCTGGCTAATGCTTTTTATTATGAAAATAACCATTTGCTTTGAGCTTTCAACGTCCATCTACCAGGTTAAGTGAAATGGGATATCCTCATCTCTAGCAGAATACCCAAAATAAATTACATCCCTCTGAATCATTCTTTTTTGTTTTTTGTTTTATACTAATTCTCTAATAAGTAATTAACTCAAAAAAATTTTTAGAAGTGCATCAACAATAAACCAGCTGACCCATCCAGTTCACACTAACGCTTTGGGTTATCAAGATGACTGTGAAGTATTGTAGATACAATTCTCTCGCTGAAAAATTATATTTAGAGATTTGGATATCCCAGATGATAGAAAATACGATGGAGCAATGCCGAATCCTAGTGATCCTATTTGTTTATCTACATCCATCTTCAGTTTTTCAATCGATGTTCTGAAATAAAATGATAAGCGATACTTGAGATTTTTAATGCGAGCCAAAAACAAATAATTCCACTGAAGTATGAATTTTCTTTTTTTGAAACAAACACTCTCGATGTATGCATTTCTTTAAGCATTAAAAGATATCGAGAAAATTACGATAAAAAGTTGAATCATCAAGTAGATGAAAGATTGTTGGTGGATCTCGCTAGCAACATCCTCCATTTCCTCCTTTCTTCTCCTTGGTGGTATCTCCTTGTGTTAATTTTACTCCAGTGGCAGGAGTACCACCTTGTGTTGGGGTCTCACCCTTGTCTGATGTGAGCGCGTCTTTGATTTCTTTAGCAATCGCAAAGAAAGTATCGTTGACATTTAAGCTGTCCTTCGCGCTTGTTTCGAAAAATTTGATACCGAAGGAGTCCGCAAGTCTCTTTCCTTCTTCATAGGTAACCGATCTGTCTGCGACATCGGATTTATTTCCAACAAGTACCTTGCAAACTTTTTCATTAGCATGCTGCTTGATTTGTTTCATCCAGTTTTCGATGCTGTTGAAAGAGTCTCGATCGTTGCAGGCATAGGTGAGTATGATACCCATGGCTCCCTTATAGTAAGTTTGTGTGATCGTTTTGAAACGTTCTTGTCCTGCAGTATCCCAAATCTGCATCTTCAACTTCTTTCCATCCACATCTATCGTCTTGATCTTGAAGTCGATGCCTAGAGGACATAATTAGTTAGGTTATTAAAGAGTCACTGGGCAGGATTAGTTACCGATTGTTGTCAAATGAGAAGTTGTGAAGTTATTTTCGCAAAACCTCAAAAGGAGACAAGTTTTGCCAACTCCAGAGTCACCAATAATAAGGAGTTTTACAAGCATATCGTAGCCACCACTTTTACCAGCCATTTGATTGCACTTTTACTTTCTTAAAGTTTCTTTTTTCCTTTTTGTATTTTATTAATTATATAATTCAATTTGAATTAAATATTTGATCTCTAACTTTCATACGCTGTAAACGGTATGAAAATTAAGAAATATAATTTTCAGACGTTATTTTGAACTGCGAGTAACTATTCTTCAACTTGATGATATGCTGATTGTATGCTTTACGCGATACCACCAAAATAAAAAGAGCTATTACATGTAGAGGTGAAGGCTTGCTAGCATCCACATTGTTTTGGGTTGTTTGAACATGTTGCTATCTGATTGGCGGATGGTGGGATTACTACTTGTATTACCACAATGTAAATATGATAATTGATGAATAATTACAGAGTCAGCTGGAAAGAGACAACATGAGCACCATGCACCATTTGTTGATGAAAATCTTTTAATCTATTTCAATCTAGTCATGTAAAGTTTTATCGAATTTAAGACCAATTAACTTCATTAGAAGTCTCCAACCGAGTTAATTCAACCTAGACAACTTTTAGCACTCTTTAATATAATATATATTGAAAGAGTTTCGTTGCTTCCTTGGATCATCTGGAATAGATGAAACAATGTAACAGAATTCATAACGTCAACTTAACCGTAACTACAAATTTCTAATATAATACCGACCGACATACGTTCCCTCTCCCTTAATTAACGTGATACATTCTATGCTTAGCTGTCATTTTGGTCTTTTGTAATTCTATTAAATTGTTAAGTATTTAACTCCGTTTTATTTAGTTAAAATTGAATTTACGATTTTTTTCCAAACATCTTATCTTGCTTATCAAATTAAAAGCTCAAACGGAAAGATATCATGAATGAAATAAAGGACTGAAATAAAGTGTAATCGACTGGCAAAAATGAGAGCCTCAACAGAAATATTTGATGTCAAAAATTTAGTCCTTTATGCAAAGCGATCGGTTATTCCTGATCTTTGGGTGCGTCTTGTTGATCTCCAGATTTTTCCTGTGATTGTTCTCCTTGCTGTTCGGGCTTATCCCCCTCTTGTTGCTGACTTTGTTCTGGTTCTCCTTTCTGCTCAGCGCCAGATTTTTCTTGGGAGAGATTGTGATCTGATTTCTTATCAGCCTCTGGAGATCCTTGCCTGTCTTCTCCTCCTTGGATGTCTCTAGCACTAGTACCTTCTATCCTGGGCTCCGATTTGCGTTCAATTTCATCTTCATTCTTGCCCTCTTCCTGTCCCTCTCTTTCACTTCTTTGCTCTTGTCTTTCTTCTCCTTCTTGAAGAGCATCACCTTCATTCTTTCCGATGTGAGCGAAGAATTCATCCTCTACTTTCTTTATGGCCTCAGCTTTTTTGGTTTCAAAGTCTTTGGCTCCCTTTGGCTCTTTAGGTCCTTTTTTCGTGTCAGCCTGTCTTTTGATAAGATCAAGAGTTTTCTCTTTCCTGGTCTCTCTCTCGAACATCTCGTTGATAACATCCTTTTCTTTGCTTTGTGGCATGTAGAGAGATTCGCAGAGTTCAAGTAGAGTAACAGTTCCATCTTGATCACCCACAGCCAAGTATTTACCTGGGTGAGAACCTGATGTTGTTAATTTGGACATTATTAGCAAACTATTAATAATATTTCTCCATACCGGTATAATTTAATTTCATGCAAGTCAGAGCGGAATCAGACACCTTATGCGTGAAGGCAATTTCATTTTGTCTGTAGAAATAGTCCCAGACATCAAGCCAACCGTCCTATCATCAGAGTCAGATGTTTAATACATTCGTTAATTTATGAGGTAAGTTTTACTCTTCTCGAGAGGAAGAATACGCCTTGACGAAGAGGTGACCAGCATCCATCAGTAAGTGGAGCAGCATGGTATCTTGTTCTTATGATTGGGGTTTTAAGGTCGTCTTGCCAAATCTAAGAGTTGTAAAGAGGTTTGGCTTGAATTTTAATATCTTTGTTTTACCTTGGCTGACCAATCTCCAACAGTCAAGAAGTATTTGTTGTTCAACTGATTTCTTTGAAGTGCATAAATAGGTCCATAATGTCTTCCATGATCCAATCCGTAGCGGAAACCAATTTCAGCGTTTTTCTTTGGCTTTTTATTTGCGATTAAGACCGAACCTTGTTCTGTACCAACAAGGTATTTCATCGGCTAAAGAAAAGAGAGTGAAAGTTAAACTTATTATTATTTTAACTCATGGGATTACGCCAGCATCAGGATTGAATTCAATTCTTGTTCCTCCCACCACTCTTTCAGTCTTTCCATCAGGGGACATACCTTCATTCAAGACAAGCTGATCGGTTGGCTCCGTGAGATTACGGATATCCCACCAGTACATTCTTCCATCGGTTGAAGTTGTGACAAACTCACTTTGAGTCTTCGTAGAGAGCCAAACAAGATCTGTCACAGGATCGAAATGACTCTTCTCAATTGGACTCAGTCCGGATGGTTGAACTGAGAGCTGCGGAGCTGATCCTGGCTTAACTTTAACGTCCCAAATTGCTATTGAGCAAGTTAGATAATTAGCTTGGGAAAAAGATATATTAAGTACCGACAAGCCCATTATAGCAGCCTCCTGCGAGTATGTCAGGACTTTTGTGATTGTAAGCAATGGTGATTGCGGGTGAGGGAGTGTTAAGAATTCTCTCAGGAGAATTGGGTTTGTTCACATCCCAAATGTAGGCCTGAATTGTCAAAGTTAACTTGAACACATGAAAAAGATATATTTACATAAGAAGGAATATTGTCTGGCATCTGTTGGAATCTTTGAATGGCATATGAGACTGCAAGCTTTGTTGGGCCTTCAGGGTGCCAAAAAACCTTGCTCACTGATCTTTTCGGTCCAGTTGAATTTGAATCTTTTTGATCTCTATTAGTTTCAGTTGAATGAAAGAAAATGAGAACTCAAATCTCACTTAAATAGCATCAGCGTCTTCGCAGAGAGAGATTCTACAAAATGTTCTGGCTCCTCTTCATAAAAATATTCTTCGAAGAGATCAATTTGATTATTTTGTTGAACAACGGCTTCAACTTTAGTGCACAGCTCAGCCACTGCGCTGGTGAATTTCGTATCTCTATCGATCTTTTTTCGCCACTTAGTTGTTTGATCGTTCTCAGTGGGATCAATTTCCTTGGGCCAGCCTAAAGATATGAAATATTCAAATTTGGAGAATGTGGAGCGAAGGTACCTCCTTCTTTATGGCTCATCCCTCTGTCAGCAGTCCTGACTCGCTCCGTATTGACTGAATTTTCACTCATTTCAGGAATATTGTCAAGCACTGCGAAATTTGGGTTTCGCTCGATGTAGCTGTCTTTCTGAGCTTCAGATCCCGGCAAGTAGCCAAGCATTCTGACTTCGGAGTTGGAGAACTTTGGGTCCTTTCCGAACTCTTTTCTCTTCTTTTGGTAAGTGTACCAGTCTGCCATTTCTTTAAGTTTGGTTCTTTTTGATTTTGGTCGCTTTTTCTTCGATCAAATTAATTTGAAACTGCAATTAATTTATTATCGTGATTTCATCAAGAATTTCAGTTGAAAGAAAGGATATAACATTTTTTCGTTTCACAATTTGCACATTAAAGAAAACAAATTTAGAGATGTGAACCAAAATCTTCAGCATCCTAACTTGTAGCTCAAAGCTCCATGTTTCTCACTAAACTTAATGCTTTGCTTCAGTCTCGCAATAACAGCATTCTCTGAATTGAATTCAATAAGTGAACATAGAACTGTAATTTTATAGCTGAAATGAGCTAGATTACAGCAATTCCTGAACTCTTTAACTATCAAATAAACCAGAACTAAACGTATAAGCTGCCTGGTCAAATATGTAATATGTAACAATTTGTATTTCTTCAAAAAAAAAAACAAAAGAGAGAGAAAGATTTATGAAATATGAATATGGGAAGAAGCATTCATTGGATAGAAACTTCTAAAAAAAAACATTTGAGCGATGAGTAAGATAGTCCTGATAAACGACCTTGATCCACAGAGAAGCAAGAAGTCTGTCGCGGTCTACGGTAATTTAAATCACTGAAATCAGATATTAAATCGGATCGTCACAATATTACGTATTAACGCATTCATAAAAAAATTTCTTCAGTTGCAGATATGCAACTACACGTTGGTAATTGAGAATAATAAGGAATGACAAGTTTCATGGCGATTCCATTTGCAGCAATAATTTGTGAAGAGATTTTACGCTATTATTCTACAATAGTTCCTTTTGGGAGTTCAAGAAGTTGGCGATTGAAGGAATTAACTCTAAAATTATAAAAGAGTTGGATTTGTTGTGTCGAATCTCTCGAATAACTTGCTCTTTCTGAATTTCAAAATCGCAAGAAAGCGAAATGAGAGAAAATATTCGTTACCCAGGGATAATTCCTAAAGAATTCGATGTATGAAGAATTTTTCTTTCAAATTTGTTGGATAGTTCAGAGCAATGTAAGTCTAGCATGCTTATTCACATATTCTACTAGGCTCCTAATTGTAATACCTTAAAGCTGTTTATTTCAGAATGTGACTATCGTAGAGCAAATATAAATGATTATTTTTTGAAGTTAGATAAAGCTGTTTTTTAGTATGATATTTTTTGTAATGAATTTAATAGAAAATATCCTTGGAGGTTGAGATATGTAGGTAGTTCGTGCCTTACTGCGATTCAACATCAGAAAGGAATTTCACGATTTTAGGGTAGAGATCTGTGTATCCATCTTTTGCCCAGAGGTAGTCCAGATGATTCCAATCTTTGTAGATCTAATTGAATATATATGTGAGTGACATTATAAAGGACTTGTTTCAATTACCATGCTTCTCAGCTTCTGCGATGGCAACACTTTTAGCAGCGCGGCATAATCATCATCGGCCACAAGGACATCTTTTCCACCTTGGATAAGCAAAAGGGGCATCTCGAGCTTTTGTAAATTCTGGACAGGGTATTGAGGAGGAGATGCTTGTCCATAAACTTTCTGGTTCATTTCTTTTCCAAAGTCGTAGAAAGGGAAGCCTGGTTTGCCAAGCATTTGAATCCTAAGAAAAGCAGATAAGTTCCCGCAGTTACGAAAGATCTAAGTTACCAATGGTTAAGAGTTCTGAGAGAAGCACCACCTGGTTCATGGCTTGACATCACAGGCACTCTTGAAATGTTAAAGTTGTTGCCTTCAGTAAATCCACAAATCAGCTTGATGACATTTTGGCAAATGGAGGAGCCATAGTCGCATATCTCTCCAAGTAAGGCGTTGCTGTCACCTGACATGGTCAAGAGCTCTCCTAAACCCAAGAAGGAAAGGACCTCGTAGAGAAGTTCTTCGATAAGTGTGTAAGAGAATATTCCACCCTTTCAGCAGGGGAAAAAAATTTAATTGATCTCAGATATATAGGCTTGAGTTACCACATGTTGAACGTACATGACCGGACCGAGTCCCACAAAAGACTTGAAGTTGACTTGATTCGTGATATTTACGGAGAGGTGAGCGAACCATTGAGTCGTCCCTTGAGAGTGACCGATGTAGTGGACTTTATCAACATGGGCAATTTTCTTTATGTATTCCACGTTAGCAGGAACATCATATTGAGCCATTTCATCCCAAGAAAAACCCCAGAAATTGACGTAAT
>ENA-UOTZ01001623-UOTZ01001623.1-compost-metagenome-genome-assembly--contig:-NODE-1623-length-14566-cov-5.978190_pt1 | contig 14566 bp, 7 predicted proteins | sample MGYA00238144_ERZ746983 | MGnify/ENA primary metagenome ERZ746983 (study PRJEB28759, sample SAMN06268863) | compost metagenome | isolation source: single cell | place: USA: California, Emeryville, Joint...
GAGGGAAAGAGGGTGTGCTCATCATCATTGGAGTGTATTGAACCGGATACGAAGGGTAGACAACAGGTTGTTGAACAACCTGCATCTGCACTTTGGTAGGAGTTGGACGATAGGAAGTAGACCTATATTAATCGATTATTAGCCCCACGAGAGCCATCGTCTGAGTTACTTGTTGGATGATTGATTGAATGAAGTCTTTTTGGTTTTGTAATGCATCGGTCTATGAATTTCAACAAATGATGAACTCAAATGGCAAGATAGATTCGCTTACGCAGGTCTTAAGTCCTCAACACCGTGCGCGAATCTACAGCGGTCTCCGGACGTGCATTTGCCTACAGCAGATAGTCAGCTCCCGTTTTTCGTAAAAGAAATGACCTTGATTCCAGAGATTACAAATGGCTGTTTTGAAAAGGTCTGGCGTCGAGCGAAGCTCGCTTTCTCCATGAGCAAAAGAGCATTGATCTCCATTTTTGCAATAACCTAAGGAGAGTATTGAGTCGCCATCTTGCAAAGGATAATCAACCAGTTTCGAGGTAAGCTTCGCAAAGTTTTGTTTTAGCAAGGTTCGGTTTCTCTCTGAGCTCGTCTTCGCTGTGCGCAAAGGGACAGCTTTCGCCTTTCGTGCAGATATTCTACAGTGGCGAGAAAAATCAGATTATTCTCTCATTTTATGGTTGTTGATGCATACAAGTGAGTATAATGGGCAGATTTTCGTTTTGAAAAAGTCGTGGTACACCTTATTCTCGCTCTTTTTGTATTTTTTCTTGAGGAATTTGACTTCGTCGCCTGGATTTATAGGTGAGACGACTGTAATGGAAGCAAAATTAATGTAACGAAATGCGGGCGATTGGAGAATAGAGACTCTTACCAGCCATGTTAGTGTTATCTGGGCTTTCTCCCATGTACCCTGAATCGGGATTCTGGCGATATGAAGGTGTTCCACGATCAGAGTTAAATTGATAGGGAGAGTTTTGGTTCATTAGTAAGCAAAAAAATTTGTTAGTACGTAAAAAAACTAATTTAATTCTTCGTGAAAAACTTTTGGTTGTGAGAGTTAAAATTAGTGGGTTTATTCAAGGCGTCTGAGAGTATAAATACACATTTTGTTGAGAGAATAGAAAGCAGCATTTAAATTTATGATGTATTAAGAAGAACATTTCTCTTGGTTCTCTTGTTGTTTGTTTCACTATTTTACAGCACTTTAACTTGGTCTGCAGTATTTCTTGCTTTGCATATACAAGATGCTTTCTCAGGTATATATATTCATGGTTTAATTGCCTTCTGGTCTGGTCAGCTTTGCTATATCTCTGTGCTTTGCTTATATTTGGGCACTGTTAAAGTTTTGGCTTAGTTACTAAGGCATTATTTGTTAACTACATTATTTCGAGTGCAAAAAAATCCATCCTCAAAATTAAGCGAGGTTCCCTCAGCACTAGCCACTAGCGAGATTTTCACAGCTTTTGCACGGTAACATAGATTTGCGAAGAGAAATCCTTATAAAACCTTATTTGATCATTGCCGGAATTCAGGTTCCAAAAAATGCATTCCCTAAGCCACTTTGCCCGGTGGTACCTCGCAACAGAATCTAGTGTTCGTTATTTTTCTTCACTTGCATAGGCTCATTGGCATAAAAATCAATACACCTGCTTCGGTTTAACTCAGAGCTAAAATTCGTTATAATGCCAAAAACCGCTAGCGTATAAGCTATTTGAATTAAACAGGTGGAACTCAAAGCGCATTTATTCCTCTAACTACGCGAATAAAAGGGAACCAGGAGGACAAATCTCACTATATAGTGCTAGAAACACGAAAGCAAACACTCTCAACTATAAACAACCAGACCCTTCTCATCCTACGTTACACAAATGCAAGCTCATCACGACCCCGAAGTTGAAGACGCATTACTTGATGAATACATTGCTGAGGACCAACCAATTGCAATGAATCAGCCTGTGTCTTCTTCTGATTCTTCCAAAACCTACGGCTTGGCCATCAAGTCTCTCAAGCTTGTCGGATACATCTCCGGATTGATCTATTTCCTGTTCCTTACCTTGAAACTCGAGCAACTGCCACTCCAAAAGCTCTATTGGACATATTCCAGCCTTCCTGTGCTTCTGCTATTAGGATCATTGACCTGGGCAGTCAACAAATCAGTTCATAATCCTCGAAGACAAATGAAAAACCTCGGCCGGATCATGATAATGACTTTAGTTTATTCAGTCGATGCACTCGTGTTTATCTTCAATCTACTCGCGTGTATGCAAGCTGATGGGTTTATCGCAATCAAATTTATCGTTATGTTTGTGCCGCTCTTGGTACTTTCCGCAATGGTTTACTATTTCATATGTTTCATCATCCCCGGATTCCTCGACACGGAAAACCAATTCTACAAAGAAGCTTCATTAATGATCGCTTATTATGCTGCTGGACTGCTAACGGTGGTTTTCCTTGCGTTGAGACTGGATGGTTACATAACATGGGCATATACATACGTTTTTATCCCAATGTTCAGCGCGTTTGCACTACATGGACTTTTCTTGATACTTCAAGTGTGCAATAAAACGGCGAAAGCAGATTTCAATGAGACCTTGATTTTATTGCTAGTCGCAACTTTCACAATCCTAACGACAATAAATCTCGATAAGCAGGCCCAAGGTCAAAAAGGGCTGTCATGGGTTGTTGTTTTGCTTCCTGTAGATCTGATTTTCGCCGCAGGAGCGGTGAAATCTCTAGTTTCTCTTGCGAGGAAGAGAAAATTGACTTAGAAAAACGAAAGGAATTGCACAATGAAAATCAATTGATTATAAGGCTCGGAGTTGACAGACTTGAAGGTTTGGGCTATTTGTTACATACAAGGGGAATTTCTCTCGACTGTAATCAAGTTTGAGGCATACTGAAATGAACGTTTGAAATGCATTTGCTGCTTGATTACATAGTATCTGTAAGTATCATTTTGTCCTTGTAAGGCAAATCTTTCGTTAAATTTAATCTCGAGTAATTGCTTTTTTATTCCCTTGAATAGAAAGAACTCTGACATACAAAGCTCCTTAAGGTATCAAATTTGAATACTTAGAAAAATTTTTCGTTGAGAGAAATTTTGGAGGAAAAATCAACAATTCATCATGAAGCGAATTTGCAATGAAAAATTTTTAAAAATGTGATTGGGTCAGAGTTCTCATGAACTTCTTAGCAGAAGGTTAGAATCGTGGCAGATTGCAATGAATAATATTCCAACTTTTATCATAAAATTTCAAGAGTATTTTCGTAGTCCAAGATGATTAGTTTCTGATTTTAGTTTTTTCGTTTCAAATAGTGTACTTCTGCGTGAATTGCGAAGTATTTCAGCATGAATTATTATCAATCAGAAGGTCATTCTTTATTTTGTTAACAATTCACCAATAAATGTAAGCAAACACGAACAGTTATTCTAGGATTTTCATGAAAATTGGCCAAATATTCCTGCGATATCATACATTCACTATCTGCTCAAGCTTCATCCGAATTTTACACCGAGCAGTTGTTTAAAATGTCTTAAATTAAGTCTTGAAATACTGTTGAAAGAGACTTTCTCTCCTAAACTAATCTCGTTCCATAGGAGATATGTAATATGAGCTGACCGCATATGAAGAAAGATGATTTCTCGATAAAAACTTGAAGAAAAATCGATATCTTCGCAATTTTTCTCAAAGTTGTTCTCGAATCGAATATTCAAAATTGATGATGGCACTGAATAGTGCTCAATTTTTTTTCAGTCTGGAAAAACTTCGAAACCAGTAAGAGAGGATAAATCAGAATATTTTATATATATTGAACAAAAATAATAAACGCTTGAAATCTCCGGCTAAAAGGAAATATTTTGTTTCTTTCTCTGTGTTCTACATGATGAATGTGAAAACGTTGAGGAATAGGGAATGTAGAGGGTAAACGCGGCGTTGCTGGGACATTTAAGATTTTGATATAGTATCGCCTCATAGTGATAAATCACTTGGTATCCTACCCCATAGTTTTCGATTTACTATACTGCATCTCCTTTTCTCCGCCTTGGTTAACCAAGAAATTACCTTTCTTCAGTTTAGTGTTGCAGTTCCCCTATGCGCAAATAAGACAGACGCTCCATGAATGGTGAAAAGCTACCTCCAACAGAATGACTATTTTCTATCTGCTCGAAAAAAATTTAATTCATGCAAGAAAGAGTAAATGTAGTACATAAAGTTCCGATAGAGTTTTTCTGCAGAGCGTATACAAGAGCTGGCCTGTGCATAATTAATACAATCGCTCATCTACAATGTGTTTAAAAAAAAGATTTGTAGTTGTCAACTCAATTTTGAATTAACGAGCTGAGCTGCACACTCATGATTATGCTTTGCTCGTGAATTCTCGGTTAAGTGAAGGAGACTCTCTTTTTTTGTTTAATCACAAATCGCTGCATTTCGTTCTCTTGTTGGTGCAGTCATTTTCTAGAATTTTGCTCAGTAACACCGATAGATAATAACAACTTAGAATGTTTGAATACTATTCAGCGAAAAATTCTACTGAGAAGTAACTTTGGGTACACTTGATTCGAGTTCTTCTTTTGGTGCCCCAATTTACATTCACTTCATCATCGCCTATGAATAACCATTATATTACGTTAAAATTACTAATATTTCATGTAACTGGCGATCAAATTCTCTAGATTTTGAGCTATGTTCTATCTGAAATTGAAAAAGCCATACTTTTTTTGTGATCTTACACCATTATTGAGGAAGAACAAGGGTCATGCTAGATACACAGCTAATAAATTTATTAACACATTCAGTACTTCCTAAAACTTCTGGAATAATAAGGAAGAATATGATTTCAATCAAAACCATATGCCTCATAATTTCAATTCCTTCCAAAAAAAAAACGTGATTTAGCCAGCGCCATTCAAAAGAGAAGTCGTATGTGACGGGACGTTTCATGTTCGTGCAATGGAGAAGCATTGTCTCCAACTGATACTCATGAAAACTATGAGAGATTAGTGGTTGCTGCTGTTAATTCTTAAAAAATTGCTTTCTAGTCTTCTTCTACTGAATCGGGCGAATTTCTACCCTCAGTTCAAACCAAAGAATGGAAATACCTAGCTGTACACTAGAAAGATGATTCATTGTCCAATTTCGTCAAAGATTGCTTCAAGATTAGAGAAGAAAGTTTTCTAATCCATGAAAAAAGCGATAAATTTTTTCCATTAATTCAAAGTTAACCAGAAAAATTTGATTCTTGTTAAGCACAGAGTCTTTCGGTGGAATAGACAGTAAAAACTCTTAAAATGTTTTCCCGGTGTCCGATTCTCAATCATCGGCCTTATAAAATCGAAATCTTGCAAACCTATCAGAATTTTCAAATTTCTCAAGTGAACATTTTCTATTTTCAGTAATTCAAATAATGCAAATCATTCTATTTTCATCTAACATTTCTAAAAGCACATCTATAACTGACTTCTAAGATTCAACTCCTAAGTCCAATATTAGCAGCCATTAGGGTCTAATACAGAGAGCGCATGTCAGTAGCCGCGCTAGGTCCTACGTCCTATGAAAACGCGATTTGAAAAATATAAGCATCATTGTTCTGACGCGCTACGCTCAGGGGGCTATCAATTAAAGATTTTGAAGTTTGTTAATTCAGAATTTATTATAAATTGTGTTCTTTTTAAAAAGCTTCTGAGAAAGACAGAGAACACCACGATTTAAATTGAAGAAGAATTTTTATAAAAAATCAAAATCAAAAAATTATCTCAAAGATCCAATTCGGAAGCAAGATTTAAAGCTATCTGTATATAAAAAGCTTCCAATTTATAATGACAAGCGAGCAAAGCGAAATGTCTGCTTCCAGAGACAATTTCCCTGAGACCAAAAAAGTTAACAGCTTTCTAACCACTGTCTTTGATTTCCTTGAGGTACTTCCTTCTTGAAAACCAAATAATCCTTTGTATCTCGTTCAGGAAAATCTGTATCCTGACATCGTTAGCTGGGATAGTGAAGGGGAGTCAATCGTCATCAAGCAGATCGATCAGTTTGCTAATGAGGTCCTGTTAAAGCATTTCGGGAAACCAAAGTATCCTTCATTCATCAGACAGGTAACTTTACCTCAAAATCGGAAATTTCATTGTTTGACCAGCTGAATATGTATAACTTCAAAAAAACGAAACGGGACGCCCAATGCCACTCATATACAAATCCATATTTCAAAAGAGGCCGGAGGTAACAATGATCTTCTGAACATAGTGTGATGCTTGGCAGGGATCTTTTGAGTAAAATCTGCAGGAAGAAAGTCTCGCATAAGAAAGGGGATTCCAAAGGCTTGGAGCAAGGGTCGGACAGTGAGCGCGGTCACCTTGGCCAAGAATCATCTGATTACTCAGAGAATCAAAAAATAGACTACTCAAGGTTGCTGCAAGAGATACAGATGGAGGTAGTAGCTTGCAAGAAGCATTCAATATAATGACTTTTGATAGAACAAAAAGAACTTCGATTCGATTCAAGAAATCAGAGGCGAAATCAGAGAGTTGAGGAAAAACTTCAGAGATATCTCGATGGGATTCCAAAACATCTGGGTGAGAATGAACCAACAGCAGTAATCCAAAAGCAGATTTTTGATTCTAAAACCAATGCTAGGAGCCGAGAAGAAGCGCTTAGACAGCATATGAATGGTTTGTACGAGCAAATTGCTTGCAAAGACTCTTCATCGCAAAGTAAATTATCCCTTATTGGAGCACTGTGTAATGATGCTTATGGAAATGATATAGATCCTCATGAAAGATTTCAGCGATATTACCATCCAACTGATTTCCCTCAGATTTACGTGGAGCCTTCAGAATTTTCATTGGCACTAAAATCAATGACTGTCCAAGAGAATCCAATGCTCTACGAAAATCAATGTAAAACAACAAATCGAGCCTCCCTTAAATCCAATGCTTTTAGTTAATACTAGAACGTCTGAATGAAGTTTATAAAAGACGGTAAGAATCCCACGACATGGCACTTGAGAAGAGCGCGCGGGTAAATTTAACTTAAGTTCTTCGGGTACGGTTAACTTCATCGTGTCCGAGGACAATTAATATGAGGTCAACAAAGTTATGTTGCGTTATAATTTAAAGTATCCACAGCTATTATCATCGCAATGATGGCATATTTTAATTTTTTTGTGATGATTTGACAAGCAGCAGATTTCAATGAATTCTTCAAATCAGATATTTCAAACTATTCGTTGTTCTTTTGAAAGTTTTAGTTTTTGCTGAGAATCAACAGCCGATTAGTCAATATTACAAATAATTAATTTATCCAAGACTTAGACACAGCAATTTGACTATTTCTATTTTTTCATTCGATAATGCTTAACAATAGCAGAGTGAGCATGGCGCAAGGGTTTTGCGTGCTAGTTGGCGATTGACTGCACTCAACATCATGACCCATGAGAGAAGAAAGATTCCAAACGATAAATCTTCAGAAATTTTGCATGTAATCTGCCTAAAGGCTTAACGATACATTCTTTTTCGAGCTTAACTTCACGAGATCCAGCTAAGAGAGATATCATCGATAATGACTGCTGTATTCACAATACAAATTGACTCAGGTTAGCCGTTTTCCTCAATGGTGCTGAATAGTATTCTCAGAATCGGTCAATCTACCTCGATAATTAAGATTTGATAGCTGGTTATGGCACGGATCGTCGACCGAACAATACGAAGATAGTGGCCTTCCGCATCAGCAATAATAATTGCGAAATTTGGATGAAAATAAGGATTTAGACAGACTTTTTGTAGAAAGACAGCTGATTGCTTATGCTTCGTGTGCAATATTTAGATGTCAAAGTCCAGGTTTATGCAGGCCATCACTATTGTACCTTAAGCTACTGTAAATTCTTATGTCCATTAAAGGGATTCTTCCGCATCAAGTAACTATTGGAATGGTGGGATTTCTTTGATTCGTTTAGTATTTTAAGAGATTTCTCATGAAAATCGGAAAGAATTTACAGCTTTCAATAGTAAATATCAAACAATTTTTCTGAAGGGAGCTCTGAAATATATATTAGGAAAAACTTTTTCAACCAGAACGATTGTCTCAGACGAAAAAACATCGATGGACTGTGATTTAAACGACACAACTCCAATACCTAGGCTCTTACAACTTCAATACATTCTTTGTATATTAGAGAATCACACATGGCAACTCTTAAGAACTATTCATGTATAATAATAAAAAGCTGGCCTCAAAGGCAAATCAAGCTGAAAAAGCTTAATTCATAAATCAGATTCAATCTTAACTCGAACGTAACCGACACCTCTCTTCGAACTTTTCAGAGCTCCAAACAACTCTGTAGGAAAAAAATTAAATTTTAGTTCAAATGCAATTTTCTTGTCAATAAATTTTATTGCAGTCTATCATCACTCAGACAGCTTTCGTCAAAGAAAATTTTCGACTATTTCATCTACCACTCAACAGAGATGAAACTCAGACTTTCAAGTAATGTTCACAAGCCAAAAAATCACCTTAGCGTCAAAGAGTTGCAAGACTTATGTGGAGCTTCATATTTTAGAATTTTAACTCTAATAATAATATTCATTAGATCAACGGCGACTAAATTCTTTCAAGCACGATCTGCAAACTAATAAATCCGAACACAGACCGGATTCTTTAACTGTGGTAAGCTACTCATACAAACCCATCATCACAGGAAATTGGTCTTCAGAGTGGAAATGATTTCTACAGCAATAGAAAAGGTTCATCGACAATCGAAGCCTCCAAAGTGACTCCATACGATTATGTGGTACGACAATTTGTTTGAAAACACAGGAGTTTAATTTGGTTTTTTACTTTCATTAAGAAATCTTTACAGCAACAGAAAGAGCAAGACGCGTTGAAAGACAAAAGAGCTTCCGAGAAAAAGTCAAAGAAATGGGACTCAGATCGGAGATCAGAGCTTGAGCAATATATTCTTCAACAAGATTGGGCAAATCGCGAAGTAACTCAAGTAAAAATTAAATTTTTTCTTAATGCAATTCCGCACGATAGATGGATTTTCCATCAAGTGATCAAGAGCCTAGCAATTTTCAATATGCGACTCCGATTCAGAGCGAAAAATACAAAAATCCATTGACGACTCGAGAACCAAGTTTCGGTAAAACTCGCAGCCCCGAAAAACACCAGGAGTTGCCGAATAAACTGCTCAGAGACAAACCATCCAGCTACGATAGGTACGAAACCACTGCTACTACTACAATACCGTCGATTTATAAACTCTCTCGAACAACAACAACCGAATCTGCTCTTCACTCCGCAGGAAATATGACTGATAGGTCGAAAGAGAGATCCTCATTCTTCCCCGAAAGCTCTGACACCAAGAAAATGCATCCTCCTCCTCTAAGTCCTATACAAGATAGAATGAGTCTGAAGCTAAATTATAATGGACCATTAGTTAGAGAGCCGAAGGCAGTTTCAGATTTTCAATTAGAAACGAAAAAGTTTGATGCAATTCCTGATTATAAATTTGATTCTTACGACCCAAAACCTCTGTTTCCTGTTCAGAAAAAGGAAGTTCAACCTGTAAATGCTTCGCAAAATAAAAATTATGAGGAAAAAGTGGACGATAAGGACGTTCCTAATCTGTATTATTGTTGCGCTATAGAAGATGATACGGACAGTGAGAGACAATCGGATGAAGAGTTCCATCAAATAATGCCGAATTTGCTTGAGAAGCGGGATTATAAACCTCAGCATGTGAATAAACTTAGTGGTTTTGAGAATGATCCGAATTGGGGCATGAAAGGAACTCCGAAGAGAGAGATTAATGTGAAAAATACTGAGAGGTCAGCTTCTGAGGTAACAACTGGCAAAAATAGTTAATTATTTGTGAAAAGCCGAAAAGGATGAAGCAAAAACCAAGACTACTGTACCTTAGAGATGATGCACCGAAGAGCCCTCCGAGATCAAAGCCGAAAATATTTGAACCGATGAGAAGAGTAATTAACATTCATTGCTAAAAAGCTAATGTTTTCCACGAAAAGAGCGAAGAATTTAATGAAATCAGGAATAGTGTTGCAAGACATTCAGTCTCTTGAAAGTTTTCGTTGCTGTTTATGCAGGCGTGATTTCTTTTTTTTTTTAATATTTTCGTAATTGTTATCAGAAGTTTACATTCTTTCAGTAACTTATTCTGGTGATGATGATTGAATTGAGAGTTTGACTAGCTTTTTTTGGTCCTTTAATGGAATGAGTATTAATGTTGAAATGATGAAAGTAAGGAAATTGAACCATACCGTTCGTGATGTTTGCTGATGAGTAATCTTATCGAGCATCACAAGAATAAGGACATAGAGCTTGGTGAAAAATTACAAAGAAAAACCAACAAGGTTGTGCATACTATATCATAGTATTATAGGAACTAATTTTTCACTCACTTTTTTATAGCACTTACTTCTTTAATACTATTTCCTCTCTTCTAATTAGTTTATCTTGTATTAACTTCGTGATACTAAATCAGCTCCGTATTAGAGAGTTCAATGTAATTCTTCTCTGTCAGCTTAAACCTAAATTACTTACAATGAAATTAATTTACTCACTTCATATATCTACTGCTCTTTTCACATCCTGAATCATTGTTATGTTTCGTTTTTAGGATTTCCTATTTCAAATGCTTCATGCACTTTCTGAGCGAAGCCTATCAATTGAACCTATTGAAATCGAATATTTTCAGTTTATTTCATTAACTTCCCAAATAACATCTATGATTAACATTCTCACTTTCTCTCACTTTAAATCCCTTCAGGTTGTGATACTCATTAATTTGAATTAAATAACACAATTTAGATGCAATTCCAATACCAACCTCGGAAAAATTTCGTTCTTAACACCTTATCTCGAGGCCTTTCTATCAACGCACGCAGCATCAATTGAATTATGATGAAAGAAAAGATTTCGTTCGCCTTTCCTTCCAGTTTTGATTTCAAAAGACATTACAAACAGGTAATGACGGGTCAGATTACTTCAAAACCAGGTCATTCAATCTATGCTGCAATGTAGATGTTGGCATGCGAAATAAGGCATTTGATTTTCTATCTGACTGAAATTTTACCACTACTTACTTTTAATAATTTTTATAAAAAAGATAAAGACAATTCTAATTAATTGAGCATCAGACTACAAAGGATATGCATTTTGTCAGCTTGCTTGACCTTCAAAATAAATTAGTTCTGAAGACCAGCAAAAAACAACAACGTTAAATAGCCTGAAATGGTTGCATTGATAAAACTTTTTTTTAGAATGGAGTCGTGCAATAATATGACACTCCTCGTATTTACTATATAAATTTTCTCAATACAATGCAAAAGAATTTTTTACAAACCTTGTTTTGAATCTACAAGTATTAGGCTTTCGTTACCGTGTTTTTTTAATCATAAAATTAATCCCTGACGAAGGCGCAGATTTTTGCGTCTTTCTAAACGAAGTCATCGTGTTACTATAATTCCCTTGCATTAATTCTCCACTATTTGGTTTTGTTAGATTCCTTGCGGTTAAACTATGCTCCACAGGGATTTCAGTCACCTCTCCGATTTCTCGAGGCTTGGTTCTTAGCGGCACAGCCTTTACAGACATTTTCGACGTATAATTCATTCCTTCGTTAATTCCTGATGGTTCTCTTGCATGCGAGTACTTTGGACGTTTGACCTTATTAATTTGCTTCTTTTCGTATTCAAAACCAGTTTTAAACAACTCCTCAAACAATCTAGCAGTATTGAGTTCTGGCGATTCGATCGCAAAACCATCAGGATGGGTAGTAGCTGCAGTGTCCTCCCTTCGGAAGTACCTCGGACTGGTTCTCATCGTAAGAGGCGTAGTTAACTCCCTTGGCTGCGGCGTGAATATAAACCTAGTGCGCGTGTTTCTTGCTGATAGCGCGCCCTGCTGGCTTTGTGCGTCCTGGCTGTCTTGAGACCGCGCAGTGAGAGCCATCACTAGGTCAGTAGGCACATGAGTCGACAAAGGTCCTTTATGCTGCTGGCTTCTCATAGTAAGACCGTCAGTGTTTTTCAGAGTTGAATTTCCTTCCTCAATAGCGTTTAAATTGTTCCCTTTTCCAGGTATTGCCACTCTAAGCTCATTATTGCTCTTGAATTTTGGAGGGGTCGGCCCCGTCTTCTGCAAACCTTGCCCTTGGGCGTTCGGGAATAATTTATTCAGTCCTTTTGCTCCATAATCTGTACTTGTAGCGGTTACAACGGTTTTCAAGCGATCAGTTTGAAAATGTAATTTTCGGTTGATTGGATTATCTTGCAATGACTGAACACGTAAGTGGCTCCCTGTGAACTTATCGTGAAATTGCTTGTTCCCTTTATCATCTAATGCGGCTGATGGCAGCTCATTGCTAACTACTTCTCGTAAATTCGTAGTTGACCGGATTTTCGAATCTATTGAAGTGTTGGTGTTGTTGATAGTTACATCGGCTATTTTTGGCGACCTTTGCGTGTGCAGAGTGTCATTCGTTCTGAGGATGCCCGGTCGAATCAATGTAGCTGGAGTGTTGGAAAAGAATCTCTGATGAGTAAGAGAGTTATTGGAGTACGATGTCATCGCTCTCGTAGTAAATGGTCGAGTGTGATAGTCTCCAGAAAGAGCACGCGATTTTTCAAAGAGTTCAGTGTTAATCTCCTTTAACGCCTCTGGATAATAGAGTTAGTTCGATGATAACCTAGCAAATTCTACCTTTCTTTGAGTTCTTCACGATTTTTTCAACTTCTTTCTCCAGTTCAGTATCAGTAGTCTTTACTTTTGTCGGCTTAATTTCTTCCGCGTTGAATTTTGAATTCGTCAGTATCACGTTCCCCGGCGCTTCAAGATAAATACTCGAATTCGCAGATCCGCTGTCAGAACTATCGTTCTTCTCATTCACGGGAGGCAGGAAGTTATGTTCGCCACCCATGGCATGAACGGGGTATTGCCTCTTCCCTTGAGTGTTGATTTCGCTGAAAAACCCTTGCTGGTCCAGCTTGCCCTCCTGAGTTGAATACAATCGGAGCAGTTCGATCAGCTTGACGATCTTGTCTTTCGCGAGATATTGTTTCTGTACCAAAAAAACTCAGTCCATTCAATTCTCTAATGATCATTTACGCTCTCAACAAATTTCATTAATCTATCACGCCTGGTCTTGTGAGTCAGATATGTAAGCAAGCTGGGAAAGCTCAGCGGTAGGAAAGGTTTCTTCCCATCCGGATCGGCTGTATTCCCGGATTCCTGCTCTCTTATCTTTTTCATGATCTGAGTGAATACTTTGTAGTGGCTTTAGATAATTTCCCATGGGAGAGGAGTTACAGAAGTTGGATTCGTTAGATAGAGTGCATTCTTTGAATTCTTTGAAGCTCAGAGCGTCTTGAAATGAAAAAAAACTCAGAATCGTATATTCAATGCGAAGTTACTGTCGTGGTCTTTGTCGACGATATTATAAATCATTTTGAGCTCCTTTCTGTCCATCTTGTGTAGAAAAGTGGGTTATGAGAAAAGATTTGAGAGTGAAAAAGAAGTACATTTATATTAGCATCATTCATCATATCCAAGAATTCTCCTAGGTCGAGTTTATCTGCAAGCATAGTGAGGAATTGTCAAATAGGTTGGGAGTACTTGAAGCGTCCTCGTCGAAGATTTTGAAAATACGCATAATTTCCATATGACGTCGCAACTCAGCGGGATAAAAGAGATATCGTTTGCATGCGCTGTCAGTGAACCTTTTGCGGATCCAGTTTATGGTAGTGGAAGAGTGAAGGCGAGACCGGAGCCTGTATGAGGGTTTTTCTAAATATGCATCTTCTTCGTCAACAGCGACGTTTGTTCTTCTGCTTCCCTTTTTATGTTGGTACTGTTTCATGTTTTATATAGTTTCAGGAATTTACTGACTGAGCAATTAATTTAACTACTGCGACAACAAAGTTCTTGAATGATTAATATTGCTTTTCTGACGATCTTGTCGCTTTTGCGAGGGGTTGCGAACAAAAGAAAAAGAGACTTAATGTTTTCGGGTAATTATAATCGCATCTTATCAAGTCCTGATAAAGTTTATTGAGAAAAAAATGATCTTAATGTGTTACATAATTTAGCCGAGAAACAGATTCGTCTGACATTCGTTAACTTATTTCCTGCATTTTCGTCTACTGAATAGCATGAAAATCGCTTCAATTGTATAAAGGTTCATAAGATTTTGAAAAACACAATGTAGATAGATATGCGGACTACTACCATACTCGATAACAAATAATTTTCAATGTAGCTTCTAAAGCTTCCTCCTTAACTGCTAGAAACCAGAGATATAACCTATTCTGCATCACCTTTCTTTGATTTTCCATGGTTTATATTTATCTCAAATACTAAATCGACAAAGAGTACTCTTTGATCTCACAGTTAGCAAATTCATACCCTGATTTTGTTCCAATAGCAGCTGTAAACCTATGCAAATAAGTCCCATGAGACACAATCGCATATTTCTTCTCCTTTCCATTCTCTAAGATAAAAGTCTTCAAATATTCTTTCGTTAACTCCACTCTCGCCATCAATTCCGATGT
>ENA-UOTZ01001624-UOTZ01001624.1-compost-metagenome-genome-assembly--contig:-NODE-1624-length-14553-cov-4.413857_pt1 | contig 14553 bp, 3 predicted proteins | sample MGYA00238144_ERZ746983 | MGnify/ENA primary metagenome ERZ746983 (study PRJEB28759, sample SAMN06268863) | compost metagenome | isolation source: single cell | place: USA: California, Emeryville, Joint...
TCAGCTTAGTATTAAGTTTGTCGAGTTGAACTGCTTGTCTTGCAGTTTCATCTAAAATGGCCATCCTTTCTCCAAGTTCTTGAAGATCATTTGACTTGCTCTCACAGAGCTCTTTTAAATCTACATTTTCCTCTCTTAATTGTTTCAATTCCTCTTCAAGTGCTTGCATTTGCTTTATTTTCTGGTTTCTATCCTCTTCAATGGTCTGAAGTTTTTGTTGTGACTTGGTAGTTTCAATTTCATAATTTTCTATCAGTTTTTCAGCCATTTGAACCCGCTGTTCCAGAGTGTTTAGCCTCTGAAGTAGCGAATTATTTTCTTTTCGTTGAGTTTCAATGGTAGCATTCAATTCATTTTTCTCTTGAAGACTGTTTTCTATCTCTCTCTCTAATTTCATCACTCTTCCGGCTTTTTCTTGAAGTTCCATAAATTTTAATTTGATTTTCTCCTCTTGCTCGTTTTGTTTTTCTTTAAGTTTTTTGTTAATGTTTTCATTCTCTTGCTGTAAATACTTTACTTTCTCTGTTAGAGTTAGCACCTTCGCAGTTTCTTTTTGGTATGTGTCAATTTCTTTCATTTTTCTGTCATTATCTTGAGCGAATTTGTTGAGCTCCTCGAGAACAAGTAAAATTGATTCTTTTAAGGCAGCTGGCTTCTTTTGCTGATTTGAGAAAGGATTCGTAAACTGGTTTTCAGGGCTTTTGCTTATTTTGTCGGAACTATTGAGGTTGGAATCATGCATGATACCCTTAAATAGTGTTGAATTAGACTCCAGCAATTGATATATTTGCTCTTGCTCTTCCTGCAACCTAGCTACAATTTGCTCAAGTTCTGAAGAGTGAGCCCTAGCTTGAACGAGCTGTATGTCTCTTTCTTCAAGAGCTTTCATGTAATGAGCTTCCTCTTGAAGCAGCTTGCCTCGTAAAGACTCCAGATTTCCTGATAGCTCTGCAATGCGATTTGTTTTTTCTTCATTGTCCTTCTTTAGTTTTTGGACATTCTGCTCATTTTCTTCTCGTTTATGTAGTAATTCCAGATAATTCGCCCTTAACTCTTCGCATTCAGTCGTTTTCTCTTCCAATATCTCATGAAGCCTTAATGTCTCTTCTTTTAAATCTTTATTTTCAATCTGAGTATTTTCCAGACTCTCCACAACATTTTTAGAACGTTCTAAATTTGCTATTGCGTCCTTGAGCAAATGATTCAATTTATCATTCTCTTGAGCCATTTTTCCAATTTGTTGTTCTAGTTGGGCCATATCAAATTCGCGATCTCGCTGCAACATCTCTATCTCAGCCGTTTTCTCTTTGAGGATTTGGTTCAAGCGTTCAGAACGTTCTAAGTTTGCCATCGCCTCTTCGAGCAAATGATTCAATTTATCATTCTCTTGTTCCATTTTTCCAATTTGTTGTACTAGTTGGGCCCTATCTAATTCGCGATCGCGCTGCAATTTCTCTACCTCAGCCGTTTTTTCTTTAAGAATTTGATTCAAGCGTTCAGCTTCCTGAGTGAGTCGTTGAGACTTGACTTTTTGATCTTCAAACACTGTTAAACTTCCCTGTAGCTCTTGAATCTTCATCTGTGAGTCTTCTGCAGCCTTCTTCCAGCTTTCTACGGTTTTATTCAGTCTCTTATTCTCATCAGCGAGTCTATTAGTTCTTTCTTCGAAATCTACCGTCAAGAAATTAGCATCATTCTGACTCTTAGCCAGATTGGTTTTCATTTTCTCTAAGTTTCTCGATTTTTCTAATAATAAGTGATTTATCCGCTCATTCTCTGCAACTAATAGTGTAATTTTTTCTTGAAGCTTTGACATTTCTCGGTTCGGTGAGTTTGCGCGTGATTGTGAACCGACAGCAGTAGAGGCGCCACTCTTTAGAAATTTGTTTTCGTTTTCTAGAGCCCTTATCCGAAAATTTAGTTCCTCTAACTGCTGATTAAATTCTTCACCATAACTCATATTTGCTTTAAGTTGCTCGATCTCTTTGAGTCGCTCGATAAGAGTTGTGTTAAGCCGAAGGTTTTCTTCTTGCAGATACCTCATGTTGTCAGCAACATCTTTTGGCACATGCTGGGAGAATTGCTGAGTAAGACTCATATTTTGTTGCCGTAGTCCTTGAATGGTTATGGAGGAGTCCATGAGGAGGTTATTTAAACGATCATTTTCCTTGGTTAGCATGAGGATTTTTTCATCCAGGTCGCTTTCAAATAAGGTATTGTGTTGTACAGATTTTTCCTTCTCGAGTTCTTCGTTTAACTGCTCTATGAGACTGTTTAACTTTCCATTTTCACCGATCAGCCTTTGTATTTGAAGTTCAAGTTCTCTTCCATAATCCTGTTTTAATACCGTACGAGTTACATCTGAATCATTTGTAAGTGGTGTTTTAGACCTTGATTTAGATGATTCTTTTGGCGTTTTATAAACTGAAGGCGAAGACTTGTGGAACGATCTCATATTTGAATGACTTCTTCTCTGTCAAAGTTTATTATATCCGGTACTCCTACAAGTCGTTAGTTTATTTAATTTATAAAAAAAAACAGCTCAGACATATTGGGAAAACAAGCCCTTTCTCACTCAAAATCTCTTTTTTTCAGAATACAAAGTTGCTCTCGGGTCAAAGAATATGAAGAAAAAGAGACACCATTTAACAATATATTTCATATGTAGCAGCTGATAATAATTAGTGAGAAAGTTCCTCCCTGCCTGGGTCAGGCAACTGGTTTTTCTTTTGATACCGAATGGAAAAGATCAAAGGGTCATACATACATTTCAAATTTGAGGTTCATCAGCTCCCGTCAGAAATGTGTAAGAAAATTTGTTGAAGTTCATTAAGCATTTGGGAGTAACTCTTGGTCATTTCATAATTGATTAGGTATCTCATGAACCAATCTCTAAACGAGCAGACCTCTATCTTATTCTCTAGAAAACAGTGTTTACAAGTTTTCGGCAGAAGAAATATTTTAATGGACTCTCAAGCACATTGTTTTTAAAATTTTATAAGGTTTTAATTGCTAAGTTTATTCAAGCATCTAAAATCATTCAATTAGAATGCTGTTTACGTTCGCATAACTGCTTATCTCATATCATCCCTCGAGAGTAATCGTATTTTCTCACTTCTCTTCTGCCATCGAAACATTAGAAGTAATGAAAAGTTCTGGAGGATGAAGATAAGTATGGACATCCAATATTGTTGTCTATTCTCGCAGCTCGCTGTCTGAAATCGATCTTCAGACAGGTAATTTGATTTGCGCCTGTCGATCGGATCCGTCAAGTTCACCTCTCATATTATCAATGACTCTTCGTGAGAATATTCTGAAAACTACACATATTGGCAAAAAACCAGCTACAAATCTGACAATGTAAGGTTTTAGGACGACTTTCCATTTCGGAGAGCAATACAAAAAATACAAAAGGCCTTTGAGCAAATTGTAAAATTAATTTTTGGAATGCTTAGAGAGGCTATTGTTAAATTAATGTAGATTGGTAAACTCGATTAAATTGAGAACAATTTATTTGTCATTATTGACTCATTACGTCATGAAAACTAAGTTCAAGGTCAGGAACTGCCGTAAAATCTTACCTAATCTGAACCGCACTGCAGTCTATGGATTTTTTTTGTGGGCTTTAGTTGTAATTTGGTGGGCGTTATCCATTTTCAAGACTTCTTTGACACAGAATGAGAAAATTTCTATCAAAACTTCCAGCATTCTCCTGGTTGTCTTTTGTCTGTCTATTATTATTCTTACATGCCTTCGACACCTAACAGATTTCAAAGTTAGCAAGCAGGTGATTTGGATACTCTTTTTATACGCGTATGTCACGAGATTCCAATCCATCGAGATACAAGATTCGTTCGATTCCATGCTTTGGGGGCTTAACTCCATCTGGTATTACTGGCTGGCTCATCACATTTTCCAGTCGAGAGTCAGCGTCTCTTTGCTGCTTACTGCAAATTCAATGGCCATCTTATTTCAATCTGGAATGAAACTGGAGCAATTTAGTTTCTGGAATATTATTGATGTCATAACATTTTTTGGTGCAATTTTCCTTGTGGAGCAACTCCAGTGCCCAACCACAACTCCAAAGAAAGCAAATATTCGGGGAAATTCCTCGAAAATGGATGAAGAAAGCATAAACAATAAATTGAATAACATGTCATTGTGTCCATATGCTGGCGAAAAACAGCATTCCTCCCTTGAGAAAGATTGGATGAACAGATCAAATGACATTTTGATGCATGTTCCTCAAGGGATCATCATTTTCAACGAAAAGGTTGAAATTCAGGCATCAAATTATTCAGCTCGAAAAATTCTCAATTTAGAAATGGATAAAGAATTAACAGATGCAAAATTAGAGAAATCACTGACGAAGGTCACGAATTTGAAAGTTCGGCAAGAGCATGATGAGGGTATCATTGCCGGCTATATTCAAAAAATTGCTGAAGACACAAACTCTGATCAGTGCTCTTATAGAGGATCAGCAAAATACGAGAGAATCAATTTAAATGAGGAATACAGCTTCACAAGCCCTGCAACGACCAAAACTGCAAAATCTCAGCGGAATTCGGCAGCAATGACAGGGACAGGACTCATGTCCAGCTCGTCCAAACCACTTGGCGACTTTGAAAGGAATATTAATCAACGAATAGATTCAGAAGGCAATTATTCTTCAGCTAGAAGTAAATTGAACCCACCACCAATTCTAGTCACCGAGGTCCAACCAGTGCGAGACAAAACAGAAGAAGTGTCGTTGTTCCAACTCTTAGAATTTTTTAGGCAAAATCCATCCCACCTACGCAAATATACTAAAGGTAGATATAGTGGTCAAGAAGAGAATATAGTAATCGACGGCAAATTCACTCTCAGAAATCAAGATGCAGGAAAAATCCTTGAATTTGAACTTTTTGTACTTCCAAACTGGCACACAGATTTGAGAGTAGGAGATTCAAAAATAATTCTCACGATAAATGATATCACATTCCGTGAGTTTATCTCGGTTGCAGAAAATAATTCAGAATTCAAGGACAATCTTATCAGTTCGTTTTCACATGAACTGAGGACTCCTCTCAATCAAACACTTATGTATCTGGAGTGTGCGCAACTTGAAAATGGTATCACAGCTGAATGCAAAGAAAAATTTGTCATGCCTGCGCTAAATAGTTGCAAATTTCTTCTTCATTCGGTGAAAGATATCATCGATCTGTCGCAACTCCGACTCCGACAGCTGCATTTAGGGATCAGAGAATTTAATTTGAAAGATGCAATTCAAGAGTGTATCGATCTCTTCTCAATTACTTCATCGAAAAAAGCTGTCAATATAAAGTTCGAAAATGAACTCCAACAATTTGAAATAATTAGTTCAGATAAAGAAAGAGTTTGCCAAATACTTACGAATCTGCTTTCCAATGCGATAAAGTACTCAGACACAGAGGGAAATATTTTCGTGACTGGCACTAAGACCATGTCTGGAATCTCCATCTCTGTCAAGGATAATGGCCACGGAATGAGTTCTGATGATAAAAGAAGACTGATAGAATCCTTCGAGAACTGGGAATTTGCCCGACGAATAACTAACCATTCTACTGGCGCAGGAATTGGATTGTATGTTTCCAATCAATTAGCTCGTCTTTTAAGCCCAAATGAAGGACTAGGCCTTAAAATAGAGTCTCGAGAGGGCTTCGGATCTACATTCACATTTGAGATTGAAAATAGAAGTTGGGTCAAAGAATCTGAAGGAATAATTCTACCAACTCAAACTCGGAAACGGCTTAGAGTAGATACACATGTAAAATATAATGAAATTGACCTGAAAAATATTGTTAAAGTTCAATCTGAGAAGAAGTATAGCGCTCATACCTACACCTCTCTGAGGAAGGGATCGTTAGATTCACCTGCGAGCCTTGTGAACCTCTCTCCTCTGAAAAGAAATTCACGTGATCCGACTTCGAGAATTGATGTAAGTATTACTGAAGTGAGAAACGATCAAGAAGAATTAGAAGAGGAGAACCATCAGACCTCCCAGAGTGAAAAAGCTTGCGAATCTCTGATGAAAATTGATTCTATTATAATAAACAGCAGCAATCTCAGGAAGGTTGGGGAGCAAAAACGATTGTCTTCTCCTCCCAGAGTTTTTGTCCAAGAAGTCCCAAAATGCAACTGCAATAAAGTGCTCATTGTTGATGATGATGGAAGCAATCTCTCAGCTCTGGAAATGATGCTTTTGCGTTTCAACATAAAAGCTAGCACTGCATGTGATGGACGAGAAGCTGTCTCTAAATACCGAGAAAGGCTGGCATTTTCTTGTGGAACTGATTGCAAACCTTTCAAGTTGATCTTAATGGATCTAAATATGCCACATAAAAATGGCATAGAAGCTACAAAATCCATCAGAGATTTAGAGAGAGCTAATAAATTGGAGTCCTCAAAGATAGTTGGATGCACAGCCTACTCACAAAATGAGATGTCTCATTGCCTTGAGGCAGGAATGGACACCTGCTATCAAAAGCCTATAGTGATGGGAGTTCTCAAAGAGATCTTGGATAATTTTTACGAGAAACACGAAGACTATTAGATTACAAATAAGGTCCAAATTGCCTAATTTCTTCGAATTTTAATTGAATTAGCTCTTCTGTTAATGAAAAAAAGTTTGCCTCCAATATATTTGTTGTAAGGAAAATTCATCGTGAAATACTCAAGGCTTGAGATTATCTATTTATATTTTTGATAGTCTGAATTTATCACTCTCTCCAAAGTAAATATTGTGGATTTATTGCATTTCTCTTTTCACTTCAACTCTCCTTTTTTACCTGTTCTTAAAAAAAAAGAGAAGAGTTATTTCAACCCCAGATAAGAATTAATGATATGTGAATTAGCGATATTTCTACTAGCTTAAATGAGAAAAATTGCTTCGCTTGCTTGTGTTGGGAGGATAGATTTGCTAAACTTGTAATTTATGAAGTAATCATCATCTCTGCATTATTGTGATTGGCGATTCTACCGTTAAAATTACTCGTTTATGATAATGGGCTTTTAAGCAATATAATTTCAAAGATCTTAAGTCTCATGCATTAAAAAGAAGAAGCTCAAGTAAAATTGATATGCTCGAACAAAATGAAGAGCAAGAGAGCTCCATACTCCAGAGCAACCCACAATCTAGAACCAACGGAACCCAAGAGGTTGAATGCGATTCCGAAATTGTGAGCAGTCCTTTACTTAAGAAAGTAATGAATCGCATGTCAATAAGCTCGCAGGTCGAAAAAGAACCTCAAGAAAGCAATAAGCACATTCTGATAATGGATCAAATAAAAAGTCGACAAAGTTTCAGCTTCGAAAGGAAGAAATGGATTAGACCAAATGATGCTGTGGCCACGATTTCTAACTTTCATAGCAAGAGACAAATTCGAGAAGGCATCCTCAAATTGAAGTCAATGTCTTCGAAAGTCGAATTCTTGGATTTGGTGATCAAAAGGAGGAAAGAACTTGAGGAATTAGAATTAAAAACAAAAATTGAGATAGCAATGCCTCTCCTGAAAAGATTTCGTGAAAAAATGAAACAAAGAGTTGGTAAAAATAGTTTTTCTGTGCAACCACGAGAAGAAACACGAACTCTCGAATTACATCATTCTCAGAATAGCAATGAGTTCGGCGTAACGAAAATTCCACAAACAATCAGTCAAACCGAAAGTCAATCTTCGAGTCCACGACTTATTTACAGCCCAATTAAAAAGAGCCGATTTAGCGTTTCGAGTGTATTGCCTGAAGAATTACATGCTTCCACTTACACGGCTGTGGCTCAAAAGGACAGCGAATTGGAACTTCCAATTGAAAGAATACCAATGAAAGACCGACAAGAGACTTCTCTAGAAAAAGAGATTTCTGAAATAAATTTAAGAAAGGTTCTACCCATCAGAGGAACTTTTAGTGTTTCTGCGTTCGCTGCAGGTAGGCGCTCGACATCCAGACATAACACCATTTTTCTACCCATGCCAAAGTCACAAAGTGGAAAGCTGAGTCCTCGATTGCACCATTCTAATTCACAAGAATTTGTTTGTAATGCAAGCTCAGCCGATCCGTCTGAGGTACAGAATAAAGCTATTAAAAAGGTGCTTGCTTCATTTGCGAAAAAACACACGACACAACGCACTTTACGAGGAGATAATGAGAAAGAATCACCCCAGGAATATTCCCAATTTAAAAAAAAACCAACGTTCACGCCAACCAAACGATCTCTTTCTATTTCTAAAAATTCTCTTGTTGAAGAGAATATCTTAGAAAAAGAACTCTTGAAGTTTGCCACAAAGAACCTCGATTCGAACAGCTATTTCAGAAATAGCATTTTTAAATCCAGAAACGTCAAAATAAGGGAAATAGGAAGGCGAGCTGAAGAAAAATTTACGAAATTCTTAAAAGAAAGAAAACATCCTGAGAACTTTGAATCAAAAAATCTTTCGAAAGGAGGTAACAATACCAAGGTCGTGTTTCGTAAAATTTGGAACAATAGTCAAAGCGGACAACATTCTCCAAATTATGTTCATGAAATCAGCCTCAAAGAAAACCATTTTGAAAATATGTCGTCAGATAAGGCACTTCAGGGGAAAGTAGATGCAATTAGAATAGATGTTCCAATTTCAAATACAAAAGCTCCAGTCAGAATGAAGTATCCGAACGTTGGAATCACACACTCCAAGGAAGAGCCCTCTCAAATTGCAATGATGAGTGATTTGACTTTTGAAGAACAAAAAAAGCAAATAATGTATAGAATCAATAGTATAAGTCCCAATCAGAAAAATCCTCTGATCTTGCAACGTTTAAAACCAATTAAGAGGAGTGAATCAGTCCCTCGAGTCTAATGTAACGAACCTTATCTGAGCGTCTTAAGATTATTCTCGTTAATATTATTATATCTTGTTTCTAAGATCATTTATATTCTGAAGTTTGAAGTTCCTACCTTTGACCATTCTTGCTTTGGATTTCGTCAATATACCTACTCAGAGAAGTGAAAATATAACTTTTTCATTCTATTTTTTACAAGTTCGATACAACATTTCGGCAACAAGTAGCAGAATGGTACTGTTTAAAATTTTGGCTACAGTAAGAGCTATCATTAATTAATTATTTTCTAGATTGGATAACTTGCCTATCATTTTATTTTGGTCCTCTTGGTCAGAGAAGCTTTCATTTTTATTCATTAAGAGGTTAACTACAAGAGCAAATCTTATCTAATTTCTTTTTTGTTTCAAGATTGTTGTTTCTTCTTTTACTGTGGAAAAGCATATGTGGACGTGTTTCATGTATAATAGTGACAATTAATGTTTAACAAATGAAACGAGCATTCTGAAATATTCTTTTGTTCAAGGTGCAGTTCCACCTAATGAAGAAACTCCGTCTTCTTACTTGCCAGCTTTATTTTTTAGATCCTACCAGTAGACATAAATTGAACCAAAAAAAGGAGAGAGTTAATTTTACATTCATGGCCTTTGCATCAGAGATCATCTCTCCAACTGTCATTTTCTGATCTTTTGGAGGGAGTTCGTGGTCATGTTTCTAATGAAATAATTGAGCAACAAGCCAAGTTAAGAATGATTTACGATTCCGTGCATAATGAGGATGACTCCGACAACTGCCATGATGACTGCCAAGACGATGTTTAGTCTAATAGTTCACTAAGTCAGTCAAATGCTAACATATTTTTCGGTACATCATCATAATTGAGCCTGCTGAATCGGTGGTGGAAGTACTTGATGTGCTGAAGCTTCCACTTGCGTAGAGAGCCAGACTATCAGTAAAAGAAGAGTTAGTGCATGAAGAATCAGGAAAGGATTACAATAGATTGAAGTATCCTCTGCCTTTAAAAGTGTGCAAGAATCCAAACCAATCAAGGATCCATCTTCGAATGAAGTTAATCTTAATTTCTGAAACTAATAGCATCAGTCCGAACACACTGGTTGAAAATATGTTAGGTAGCTCAGGAAAGAGCGCTTACATATAGTAAGCTGGGATGATCCAGTTGATTGGGTTCAAGATGGTCCCTCCGAAAATGAGGAGAGTTAAGACTCCATACCCGGCAAAAATGAATCTAAATAGCCAATAAATTTCAGCCTTTAAGAAGAAAACATACCCGAATAGAGCATTGATAGCTGCTGCTAACCCTGTCCAATCTTTTTTTTCATAGGCAGCTTTGATAGCTTCTGTTGGCATAAAAGGCAATTGCTTCTTTATTTGAGTCGCTTGAAAATAATTTTCTGATTAAACTCACCAGAGCTTCGTAATTGAGCTGCTAATAAATGGAACGATATCAGTGCGAAAAAAAAGAAAAAATCTGGCATCATATGTAGATTTATCTAATCCATGCTCATTTTATCTCTATCATAAAAATCCATTCAGGAATTTAGTTGATAACTTAATTGCAACTCAGTATTACATCATAGGAAGTATTAAGAGCGGCTCTATTCCTTATACATCGAGTTTCTCAATCGTAATAGAAGGGAAATAACACAATCCCTCCAGAGTTATTTTTCTAATTATCTGACAAAATTTAATAATAGGAGGCTTCATGTCAAAAAGTTTTTCATCACAGTCTCGGTTCAAAACATCTCAACAATTGCATAGCAGCGAAAAAATTTCAATTATTTCAAAGTGATCAGAATATTTGATTTTTGGAAAAATGCCTATGTCTAACTTACATTCCACGCTTGATCTACTCACAGTAAAATTGCTAATTCGCATTTAATTATTTGCTTCTAACTGACATTTACTTAATATTGGATTTAAGTAACGCGCAAATATCGATTAAAAAAACTAACTTCGAGACGTGTACATTCATGCAAAGAGACTTTGACTCACCAAAATTTGCCACTTCCAATTACCAGCCGAAGTATTTTGAAAGAAAGAGCATAAATCAGTCTATGCACAACGATTACATACAAGTTTACAGACATCCTGAAGAAGTCAACCGTCTTTACAAAGATTACAGCAGAAGTAGAATCGAATTAGCAGATCCTTGTCAAGGAAGGTTTGACCCTTTAAGTTTGCAGTTACCAAGTTTTCGATCACCAGATGCAACTACAAAACCTTTCACTTTTACCAGTCCCGACGCTACTTCTACGCAAACTAGGCACTTTTTCGAGCAAGATCACCATTTAAACAGAGAAAAAGGACATTCATTAGTGCCGACTAGAGCTGCTTCGACTCGAAATCGTCGTGAAGTCAAAAGTCCAAGAAATTCCTCATCCAATCGAAAGGGAATCAGCACTTGGCTTGCTGAGATGGAGCGGCAAAGAGTAGAGCTACAAAGAATTAGAGAGGAAGAGAAGAGGAGACAGAGATTAAGGTTAACAGGAGAATCTGATCCCACTACTCTCTCCCAAAACATCAGATTTGGGGCTGAATCAAATTCATTCTTAAGAGATGAGTCCCCAAATTTCACCAAGCCATCATTTGATAAATCGCCATTTACTAGAGATATTGAGAGAGATACCTACTCAAATAAAAGTGAAAAAAAGGAGAGGAATAGCTTCTTAGGTCAGATGGAAATTAATGAAAAGATTGCTCTCAGAATACAAACAGAGCCACAAAGGAATCAAATATTCGATTCACCTGAAAGAGATCGAAGATCTCACTCCAAAATTGGTGATTCGGGTGCTGGTGGGCCCTCAAGTCCTTTTCAGATAGCTCAATCAACAGTACTCAAAATGAAAAATGATCTCAATATGGCTACGAAGTGGACACAACGTTTGCTGTTGGAGAAACCAGCAGGATTTGAGAAAAATTCGAATGACAGAAGCCACTTTAGTGAACACACAGCAGATGGACCCATGGCTGCTCAGCAGTCAGTCACAGGACAAAAGCAACAATTCGATAGCCCTAAAGGGTATTCAAGAGATCTAATTTATTCCGACAATTTTAATGGTTCAAGAGCAACTCCTTTGAGGAGTAGAGACTATCAAAGCAATTTCCCTCAATACGAGAATTATCTTACTCAAGGGACTTCAATTTCTGTGAGTCGGTTAAAAACAGCTTTCACTCCTGAGAATGAAAACAAAAATTCGCCAGATTCGAGAGTGAACATTTCGCCCCCAGCACTGAGATCAAAAAGTAATGCCAGAGGCTCTACTTACGAACAAATTCCAGAAGTTAAGGAAAATATTGCCTCAAGTCTTCCAAGAGCAACAACGGAACATTTATCATTAAAACACTCCCATTATGATGGATTTGGAGATTACTTAAGGACCCTGCGTGAGCCTTTCAACTCCCCTGCAGCTGATCATAATCTGGATGACCAGATTGTACAATCAACACCCGGGAATCCAAGAATAAGGAGCAATGAATGGATATCCTCTCAAATCAAAAGCAGAATCTCCCCAGAGAAACGAGAGGCATTAGGAAGAGATATTCGAAAAGACCGCCTCTGTACAGCTCCGTCCACCCGGTCAACTTATTGCCAAAACAAATCGATGGATTTCACAAGAAGAACTCAATTTTCTCAAGAGAGCACAGTCGGTGGAAACATTCGGAAGGATTGGCGGCATAACGATGAGAGGCAAACAGCTACCGGTTACCCATTTTTGATTCATAAACAGTATGAAGAAAGTTTTGAAGTTTTCGATGAACCGAAATATTCCTCTCACGAAAATAACATGAGCGAGAAAATAACTTCACAAAGACAGCAAAGACCATCTGAAAATATTCAAAGAATTGGAGAGCTCCTCAAACATTTCCGAGCATAGCAGCGGATAAAAGGCATATTTCTTTAGGAGGACCAGTTTTAAAGAAATAGGTGATAGATCTTTTTTTTCTTTTTCAGTTTTCTGGAAATTTTAAAGAAACCATTCACTATCTAACAGTAAATCTACATATGAAATGTAACTATGGATAAAGAACCAAAGCAATTAACTACTCAAATCGCCACTAGAAGGTGTTGTTTTCCATCTTGCTAATCCAGCCATATTTAGCCTCTAAGAAAAATTATTCGCATACATGGGATGGGGACTTTGCCTCTATCTCCGAGAAAGAGAAAGAATCACTATCATCATTATTATATGATACTCATTACAAAAAGATTGTTACAATGCACATAATTTTATTTATTTCAAGAGATTGCTTTTGAGAATTAGCCAACTCTAACTCTAATTTATATTGTTTGAATCTGAATATTCCGAAATAATAACACGACACGAAAGAATAAAAGAGCTGTGAATATTGCAAACGAAAAATATTTTAACTTGATGGAAAGCAGTCTAAGAGAGAGTCTATGAAGTAACACTTTATTAGCATACAGTTCAGGCACCATTACTGGTCTTTAGTGACTTTATGATTTCAGGGGTTACAGGGGATCCGCTTCGCCATTTAGAGCCGCTTTCTAAATTCCAAATATGACTTGTTGAATTTTAATAGATGTTGAAATTAACCTGCTGCTTGATGAGCTCTTCGATACTTTGGATATTTTGTATGATCTCGCTTCCTGGTTGTCTTATCGTAGTAGAGAGTACTAATGGTTTAAGCTTTTTATCCTTTGAGCGAATCCATTATCATGCCATTTGGCTCATGAAATAGTGTTGAAATTACCTGTTGGTTCATGACATTCGAAGTCTTGAAATGATTTATCAGCTGCTTGAATCCTTGGATTCTCGCATAATTTATTTTGGCAATCTAAAATAACAAGGTTTAGTAATTTTTTGAAAAGATATAAACTTTGTCGCTGTTGAACTTATCCCATTTCTTTCCGTTAAATTCGAGGTAGAATGGGATGATATCCGTATTCTTGATGAAATTGATGAAAGCATATCCGACATTGCATTTGTTCTGGTGAAAGTTGAGATAATGCTTTTAGAAAAAGAGAGAGAGAAGAAAGGACCTTGAAATCGATAGGCAGATACAAGAAATCAAATTTTCCTTTATGATTTTTGTTAATGGTTTGAAGGAGAAGGCTCTGATCATATTTGTTCGGGATATTTCGAATCATCAATGTTGTCTTGGGATTATGTTCAATCTGGGGGTCATGTCATATAATTGATGTCGAAAGCGGAAAATGTAATACATTTGTAATATCAATTTCAAATTCCTTGGAACGATCTTCATTGTCGCCTCCTTTTTTAGAACCTTTTCCTTTGAGTTTTTGACTCAATCCCAACACCTTCTGTTTTGGGGGTATTGCTTTCTGCGAGCCACTCAACAACTGCTGGCTGGCCTTCGTTCCGTGAGCTAAAACCCAGTCACAATATATTTAAAGTTTTTGTTTTTTACCCATTAAAAAACTCTGATTCGAAGTAGGGATCTGCGTGTAACTCTGTGCTAAGCCACTCTATAATTTTTCAAGATTTGATTCCACACAAATCAAATTACCTCTCTGTGAGTTTGCGATCCTACAAAATTAAAGCTTTGGTTCAATCTGCTTGTCGGAGTGTAACTGTTTCCTGAAGCAGCGTGTTGATTCATTTGGATCCCGGTAATATTTCCAAACAGTATTGCACTTTGATTCAAGTTGTAGTTTGCAGACTTCAGATTCAAGTATTGCATTTGCTGCTGTTGCCTCAATTGCTTCAATCGTTGTTGTTG
>ENA-UOTZ01001626-UOTZ01001626.1-compost-metagenome-genome-assembly--contig:-NODE-1626-length-14538-cov-33.227716_pt1 | contig 14538 bp, 10 predicted proteins | sample MGYA00238144_ERZ746983 | MGnify/ENA primary metagenome ERZ746983 (study PRJEB28759, sample SAMN06268863) | compost metagenome | isolation source: single cell | place: USA: California, Emeryville, Joint...
TAACCCTCGAAAGACTTTTCTTGTAATGGGGTATTCACCTAACTTTTTGGTTCGTTTGTGTTATGCTCCTATAATGTCTGAATTTCAAATTCACAAGACTTTGAAACGTGATGCTTTTTCATCTTACATACATGTAACATAATAACATTCAAATTTTGGTATGATTTGATATTAATTGAATATGAATATGAATAAAATAGAGAGCGAGATTGGAAGTTCTGTGTTTTTTGTGAAATGCATCACTAACAACATCCTTATTGCGTGTTCATCTAAGGATCTTGTCTGGGGATATAGGTGACCTCACCTCCATTAACAGTTCCTGTCTTTTGCAGAATATATCCAACCACGATAGTACAATTTCCTGCTGCAGTAATTCTTGCAGTTTAAGTATTGGTTTAAGTATGATCCAAAGGAATAAAGCCGGTAAATCCGTCAGCATACCAATCACCCATATTAGGAGCCCACGAATAAGTGCCATTGTTGTAAGTAGCCATGGTTTTACCATTAAGGTAAAATCCAGCATCAACGAATACCTCCGGCAAGATTCAAATGTCCGTTTAAGATTTCCGAGCGTAGAAAGTCTTCTCGAAAGCAGGAAAAAATTGAACAGTTGTCTATGCAGGAAGAGTATACCATCAAATTCAATGAGGGCAATGCAATAGAAAGATGCTAAACAAGGATTATTGGTGCATGCAACGGCTTCAGACTCTGAAGTCAGTTTAGCTTTCCTGAGTTTACGGCCTTCAACTTGTCTCAAGCTAAGGACGCAAAGAATAAGAGTGATCAAAGCAATATTTTTCATCGAAGTAGATTTCAAATTGTATAATCCGAATAATATTCACCATTATATACGCATGGATTTCTTGTTCGTTTCGTCAAAAACAAATATCCTTCTTCGCATTGAGACACTTCTGCTGGAAACTTTTTGAAAACCTAATTATTTTTTTCCTTTTTTCAAATATGCGTATTTTTTAAATAATTTCTAAAAAGCCAAATGCAGCCGTAGATGAACTTCTGAATACCTAAGAACTTTAGCGCTTAGTCTCTCACAATCTTGTGCTATTCTTGATATACGGTTGTTTCTAACTTATTGAGGGGTCGTTGACTGGAGTAATCTGAGAAAAAGTTTTTCATAGCAGCAATTTTAGTTACCGAGTAGCTTCTTCATGCATTGTATGACTACTTCTTGTGGTCAATTTGAGGAGCTCTTCGTTGATATGGAATATAACCCCCGTGAAGGGCTTTTGAAATCAAGTTTGCTGTCCTCTTTGACAGAACTTGGGTGAGGTAAAAGCTCCAAATAATTGCATCCACAGCTCTTCTCAGATCGTAGAATCCAAATGCTGCCTTTCGCGCGATGAATTGGTCGCTATATTATTAGTAATTCTTTACATTCCTTAGCATGAGCATAACCTCGGATTCTTTCCGTTTGTTCAGTAGCGTTGTATGAATAAGCCAAAACGTATCTCATCCCTTAGAGATTCGGAAAGAATGGCAATGAAGAAAATTGTAGGTTCTGTTTCCAAAGTATTAAAATGTCGTATACAAAAGTTATTGCCGGAGCTACATCAATTTTGAAAAATAAGTCGTCAACTAATGAGTAATTGACTCTATGATTCATCGAAACTACAGTTAATTCATGAGTATGTAGTTGCTTCTATGAAAATAGCATCTCCCCCCGAGAGGAGATCTCTTATCTGTTACTCAAAAACCAGTTAAGTGCCTCGAGTTTTCACCATCTAACAATATTGTTGCTTCATGAGATTTAAATCCTTAGGGTTAAAGCAGCAAAAAAGTTTGGCTAGTCAAGTCAGCAAAACCTCATAGATTTCTTGAAGGATCACCTAGTATCTCATTATCTTCCCACGTTTGGAGAGATGAAACTAACTTCATGAAAATAGGATCCGAATTGTACGATTAATGATAGGAAGAAAGCATCGAAGAGTATTAGAAACATTGAAGGCATTGACGACTGAATACATGTCATGGCCTCTAAGATCGCCAGACCTGAATTTAATTGCTCATTTAGGTCTCTCTTGAATTTTAAGTTCGAACACCTTAAGAACGTTCAAAAAACGAGTCAATAAGAAAGACTAGCACCTTATTTCAATAATAACAGCCTTTCGAGGCTTATTTGCATTGTCGATAATTATGCGCGCGATCTGTTGCTCATTAGTCCAAAAAATAAAGTGTCTTCAGTTTACAATAATTACTCTTCATATTCGCTTCTTAAGACTTATATCTGTAGAGTTAAAGCAACAACAAAACCTCAATAGCTAAACTCAGAAAGATCTTCAATACCTTCTCGAATTTGGAGGAATAAGAAATCAAACACAAAACTTGAGTATATGATCTGAATTGCTCACGATGAATGATAAAAAGAGGTTTACGGATAAGATTTAGAAAAAATGTAAGAAGTGACGACTTCAATAAATTATAGCCATCTTGTTATAAAAACTATCATTTAAGTGTCATTCAGAAAAGAAGAGCCAAAGATAGAAGCTCGCATGCCTGAAAGCCCGCTGTTTTCATATAAGGCCGATTCAAAAGTGTGGATGAATAAAGTTGCTATTTTTAATACATTTTCAGCGAATTAAGCTCCTAAACCCTAGCAGCTATGCAAATGGAATAACCTTCCTATACTCAATCATCAATATCATACATCTTCAGTGTAATATTTTACCATAAATATCCTCATTTCGAAGTAGGAATAGCGTTATAAAAGCAATCACTTCAAACCCGAAATTAAGCGCGAGCAATATTGTAGATACCCAATAAAATTATAGTGTGAATATACTTTCGAAATATACTCTAAAATTGATCATGAGCAGGTGCGACAACCAAGAAGGACTCAACGGTTCAAGCGAATCCATCCTCGTCAAAAACGACTCAAATCTTGACACAAGCGCTGTTCAAACCGACTCTCGAATCTTCGAAAATTATGATTTAGAGGTTCAAAAACCTGCAGAAAGAGCCAAGATTATCAACGACAATGCTTTCTTCAAAAAACTTTCGTATAGCTTTTACTCAGAAAGCACTCGCAACTCGAGAAGCTATTCCGCTCTTCCGAAGCATTTCGATACGTAAATTCCACATCATTTGCGTTTTTGACATAAACTTTAAGACACACCGCTTCTCCTCAAGAGCAAAAGAAACCTTCGACTTATCCAACGAGCGAACCGCTCTCAAAAACTATCCTTAACAGTCTTCATGTGCCTTTCCAAGCTGAAAGTAAACTTAACGGGAGTGTAGAGCAACATGCTGGAACAAAAGCGTTTAAGATAAAAACACTTCAGAATTTTTACCTCCCAGCAGGAAAACCAGTGACTAAAGCTAAGCCATCCACTCCTTTAAACAAGAGTAAGCATAGAATCGATGCTCCGAGGACTGCTGATAAGAATCACTCACCCAGAAAAGTGTCGCTTAAACTTGAATCATCCACTCCTAAGCAAGATAATAAAGCAAATAGCCCAGTGAACCCGACTTTCAATCTGGAGAAGCTGTTAAAGGGCACAGAGAATAAATCCTCGTTGTCAACGACGAAAATTTCTCCAAAACTGCAAATCATAGAAAAACTGACTCCTCAAAAAACAGCCGAGCCTGTTCTTCATCGCGCAGGAAGCTCCAATGGATTTGAGGCCTCTTCGCCAAATAATATTGCTCATAAACTTGCATCACCGAAGACAACTAAATTGGTGCTTTTGCCTGCAGGAAGGATCAGCGAGCCGAAGAAAAATGACAAGGGAGGTGCAAAGAATCTAAGTAACATATAATTTGTCGTTCATAGTTTTAACTCATAACTTATAGGAAATAATATTAATGCTTTAGTTGCAAAGGATACTGCTGCTCGACTGAGTCAATTAACGAGCTCTCGTGCTGCCTTGAAGAAAAACGTTGAGCATATTAGGAGTTAAGTCATAATAGATAAGTTATTTATTGACCCCCATATAACGAAGGCAGGGAGATCGCTCGATCTCGCTGCCTTTGCACATGTGCTTTTAATAATTATGAGTAGGAAATTTTAATTTTTTTTAATTGATGTGAATTGTATGAAAATAGCTGTTTGGATATGATTGTGGTGATGATTTGCTAATGTCAAAGTGTTGATGTTTGCTTCACTGTGCGCTTGTAATAAAATATCTTTTTTTTCTTAAGTTGTTACCAAAATAGAAGATCTTGAAAGCTACTAAAATTTTGATGACAATATTCAGCCTTTTCCACAAGAGGCGCAGCCTAAACTAGCCAAGAGTGCCATTTGAAAAACTATTATATGAGGCTTGATTTCTCCTGTATCGCCTAGAGACGTATTCCAAACACAAGTTAGGCTCATTTTGAAAGCCACCTTTATTTATTGTTTCATCTCTCTGATTGCTGAGAAAGAGGATTTCTTCAAAGAATTGTAGATGTAGTTTCAAATGATTTCATGTTAAACTCAATCATTCAATCGATTTTGTCTGCTACTTCCCAATTACTAGTAACTCTGGACCAACACAAAGTGATGTTTAAAAAGATATAGATTAAATTAAGCTGCTATATCTGTTTTAGTAGCTCAGGAATTAAGATGAACAAACAAGGGAAACCTAAAGCAAACGTAGAGCCCTCAGAACTCGGCAATCCATTTGAACAACGAGACAATTCTGGATCAGCACTGAGCACTTCCAATCAAGTACCATTGCCTTTCTTAACGTTCTCTGAAAAAATTGAAGGAATCTTATAGTACTAGGAAGCAAAATCAAAGCCGTAATGAAGAAATAGACGCTCACAGCCCCCACACACAATTGAGTTCGAACATAAATGAGCTCTCATACTCTCATGCAACAGACGCAAACGCCAAGAGGATAAAGATGGAAAACAAAGATCTCAATTCTGGAAAACAAGGACAAATACCTAATGATAAGCAAATTCACTCAGACAGCAATGAAAAACCAGAAACGAATGTCCAAGTTCAATGTATTAATAAACAAGGAGCCGAACTCAACTCTCAACCTCTTCAAAACGAAGAAGCAAAAATCGATGCTCCCATAATATCTGAAGAAAGTGCAGTCGCTGAGATAATTAAACTCAATATTGAGTTTCATAGTCGAGAAAGGCAGTTCTATGAGAAGGAACTCTATGAACTCTACAAAAACGGTGAGGATGTGGCTGCATACATTGCGAAAATAAACAATGCACGAACACAAGAGAACGCTGCCAGGAAGATTGAAAATTGGATGAGATACCTTCAAGGAGAGGAAAACTATCCATTTTTAGAGATTATGGATTGGGATGATTTGCGAGAGGAATCTCATTTTCAGCCAGTCTATCTATTAAACCCTAGTCTTCCAAAGGGTTTTACTGAAACTGGCGGCTGGAAAAAAAGGTCTGGGTATGATGAGTTTTTGCAATCAGTAAATGCAAAGTTTTATTACGATTGCGATGAGGACAACAAGAAGCAGGGTAATCCCACGAGTTATGGAGTAAAGCAAGCCTTTCTTGAATTCAGACAGGGAGTGAATACTTTTGTACATGCGAATTCCACAGCTGAAAAACCGATTTCAGGACACGCTGGGCACCTCTTTAATATTGAAGAGGCGTATGCAATGAAAGGAGGAATAACTGGAAATAGCGTAAAGAGTAAAATTAGCTATCACACTGTTCGAGACAACGCACTTTATGAGGATAGCAAGAAAACTAAACTCAAAGAACTACCTTTAGCCATCAGAGACGCGATGATAGCTCATATTGGATACACTTATAATTATGATAAAATTCTTCAAGCACTCATACCGGTGAAGGGAGATATAACAGCGAAGACCGCTGAGGAATATAAAAGCCTGACGTCAGAAGAGAAGTTACGTGCATGCATATTTTCAAGCACTGGTTTGGTTTTGCCACAGGATCAAGTTGATTTTGCGAGGGTTATGCAACTCAATAGAGATAAAATGAAGATTGTTTCTGCAGCTCTTGATAACCTTAATAATGAAAACACTGTAACCTTTGAGAAAGACATTGATACGTTCCTTTCCACACGTAACCTTTCCCCTCTGAGAGCAAAATCACCGATCTCGGTCACATATGTGAATAATGTGATAGAAAGAGTCGGGAAAATAAGAAATCTAAAGGGGAAAGCAGAAAAATTAACTGCACTCGGAAGTATCACGAGAGAGAGGGCTCCAGTAATTAAAAGGTCATCGAAAGGAAAGCAAGGACAGAGTCCGATGAAATAAATCTAATCTGATCTAATAAGGTTTTTGTGAATAAATGAGTTTTTCATCAGGTACAGAATATCAAATGATTAATGTTCATTTTGAATAAATTTTCACATGCTGCCTCATCTTTCCTAGCCGTGAATTGTTGAATGTTGAAAGAGGTAAGATGTAATATTGAATGAATGAATTGCTATTGGGTACAGCGCTCGATTAAGCCTGCTAATAGATTTCGAGCTAAGTTGAAGAAAAACTAAGGATAAATGCTGTGAAAAGCTAAGTTACGCTTGCTGGATCAGTTATAAATTCAGCAAAGTATGGTATAGTCTTCTAAAATACTAAATGCTGGATGCTTGAGAATATCACCCCAGTCAATCCGATCTTTTTCTTTTATCTGCAGCATCGATTCGATCAGAAGAGCTACCGCTTTGCTTGTGGTGCTTGGAATGCTAAGAGGACAGGTTTCTATTGCTTTCAAGAGTTCTTGCTCAGTACTGCCTTTCCAAGGGTACTCTCCGACAACTGCGAGGTATAATAAAACTCCAAGTGCCCAAATATCCCTTTTGTATGTATACAAACCTCTCGATAATACCTGCGGTGACTTGTATTCTAATGTTCCGACAGTATCTTTAATTAATACATCTTTTGCCACAAGCTTTGCGCGCCCAAATCCTCTCAGTTTGGCTTTTCCTTCATGAAAAACGATGTTCTTTGGTTTGATATTCCGATGCATCAAAATCATTTTCTCTCCCTCTTCATTCGTCATGCTTTCTTTCTCAACAAGACAGAAAACTTCAGCTATTCTTTTAACCATTTCAAGAGCGTTTTTCTCACTTAATTTCTTGCCTTCCTTGAGTAATTCCTCAAGTGATTTTCCGTCAAAAGCATCGGTTATGACGTAGAAAGCTGTTTCTGTTTCAATCAAATCTTTTATTCTCAATACTTGGTCGAGCTTCACGCTGCTATGAGCAGTTATTCCGTTCCGGAACAAACTTTCGTTTTCTCCGATTATCGATTTGGGTATAACATCAACGGAGACTTTTGCACCGGAGTCGTCGTATCCGAGATAGGTGTTGACTGTAGTTCTAGCAATTGCTGTTGTGTTCATTGAATCTTGTGTTGGCTCATAGCGATAACTTCTTTCACGGTCACTGTTCGGAGATTTGGCCCTCAGGACCTTGTATCCATTGTTCTCAGGGTATTTGCCTTCCATCAGTTGAATTCTATTCAATTTTATTTGTGGGATTTTAAATGATTCGAACTTCGATGAATAAATTCTAAAACTCAATTCTGACGTGTAACCTAGAAATCAGCACTTTGTATTAGAAAAGAAATTGAAAGCATGGAAAATTCTTCCTTAACTAGATTATTATGTCTGATTTGTCTTAGAAAATGTATAGAATTGATCATACTGGAGCAGAGTGACAAGGCATTTTCCGTTTGTGCGAAAGGTACATTAGCAATTAAAACTCATGAAACTTCATTGATCAGATTTAATCACGTAATTAATTCGATTTTCTGTTCTCAAAGATTTTATGAGGACGTGGAGTTAAGTATTATGACCAAAAGGCGTTGATAAACTTGGCTTTGAGGCCACATTTTCACACAATTTACATCGAAAATAAATTAGCGGACTTCTTTCTCACAAAATATCTCCGAATATAATGTCCAATCTCTGTAATTCAAGACAAGATCAGTAGTTTTTTTAGAAACACTTACACAACCTTGATATTAACGTTTGACAAAAATAGCAATATCCTTAGTAACACATTTGGAAAAATCAACAAACTCACTGATAAGATTTGCGCGAAATAAATCATTTTGTTTTTTTCAATTGCTTGTAACTAGAAACTATCGTCTCAATAGCCTCAGAGAAGAGAAGAGTCAGTTCGAAAGGGTCATATTTATTATATCGTCCCCAGAATTTGCAACTAAGAAAAAGATCATTTTTACTTTTCAAAACAATTTGCCAATAATTGTTACGTTTTCCATTCATTTGTCGAATTCGCTGGCGGTACTCCAATCGCAACCCTTACAGCCTGACGACACAGCACCCTTTGCAGTTCCTCAGAGACCAATCCTTTTGGATCGAGGATTCCAGAGTCATTGCAGCCGGGTTGCTCGAGGTAGTAGGAAATAAAGCCTTGAAGCTCTGTCATCATCAGTGATTTATCTCGCTTAGTCGTTAATCTAAGCAAAGGCAACTCCTCACTAGCTGTGGTTTCATCCATTGACAGGTTCATGGCCATATCTGTATTTACGAGAATATTAGTTATTATTTGCTGATCAGATTAAGCAATGTCTCACCTTCATCATTTAAATAAGCTTCGATTCTTTGGATCAGCTTCTGTTTTAACGCAGTTCTTTGAGGATCTTTTGTACTGTCTTCTTGGACATCATCATCGAAATCAAAATCAGAATTTTCTGTCACTGGTTTTACGGAGCTGCTACGAGAGCGGGCAGTTCCAATTGACCCTTTCTAATAATGTAGAAAAAATTCCGATCAAACTTTTATCAAATGAACGCTTTTGTACCTGTCTTGATAAATGATCGACTTTTTGAACAGCAAATTGCTTGCATGCAATATAGCAGCAGTCCAGCTAATGTTGATTAGAATTAAGATCAAAGAAGGAATAATATTTACATCTCGAATGGCTTTATAGGCCTTTTCTGCAATAATATCATGCGTTTGGGCAATAGATTCTTCGATATCTTGAGCATTTGGGATTTGTTTAATCTTATATTGGAAAATCTCCTCCAAAACGTCATATCTTAAAAATCCTTCGATCTGGAGACTATTAGATATGAAACAAAGCCATTAAGAGGAATTTTAATTAAGAAGTTAGTAGTACCTCTTCATCTGCTTTAGCACCTCAACAGAACTGGTTTTCATCTCTGCAGCTATATCAGGTACGACTATTCTGACAACTCCTGTGAACTTTTTACTCTTAGCTTGCAACAGCTGCCAAATTTGATGCAATGCGGGAGACTTCGGGCCGTTTTTGAGATTCGCATTGTTAACAGATGGAACAAATCTCACGCTGATGGTATGGGGACTTATTCCGTGATATTCGATCCAATTCGTGAGTTTACTCATTTGTTCAAAGAGAGTTACGACACTGTCTTTTGAAAGTTTGAGGTAGTGAGTGAGCTCAGATGACCTCAAAGACAGAACCTCATCTTTAGGCACAAGATCTTGCTCTTCAACTTTAGGTTTCGTTAAAGATTTGCTCAGAAACGCCGTATTTTGACCACCAGAAGTAGTTGGCTCTTTATTGGAAGAAAGGACGGTACCGTCTCGCTTTCTTTTCTCTAGCATAGATTTACCCTTTGGAAGGACGCTCGATTTCATATTTCCTGATGGAGAGACAGGCTTTTTAATCTCCCTTTCAGTGTTGGATAAAGGCTCACGAGAGAGGGCGGGAATGCTGTTGAGGAGTACTTTCTCGATGAACTTTGCTATCTGATCTGGGTATACGATTGTCGAGAAGAAATTGTTCCTTTCGCTGAAATACTCATCATCGGTGACGAAAATATGACATTTTGCCTGCTTGCTCAGATAGAGTACCTCTTGAGCAAATCTCTCAGGTGTCTTAGGCATGTTGTAATGCACAGTTCTTCGGAGTAACCCTTTATCGAATCCTAACTCCGTACCTGATACTGTTACTATAGCTTGAACGCTGTTCTTAGTAAAAGAGTTGTAGAGCTCTAATTTTTGAGACTCAGTTTTTCCAGGCAAAACGAGCAGATTCTTAATTCCATTCTGCGTTAATGTGACTGAGAGGTCATCAGCCGCGCGCTTGTGGCTGGTGTAAACGACAACGCACAAATTATTGCTAAATTTCAGATTTCTCAGCAGGGACAGAAGCGCTTTGTTGATTTCTTCATCTCTGCTAATCGAAATGTGTGGGATAGTATCAAAGTTTAGATCATCTGGGAAACTTAACTCATTCGGGATATCGTACAACTCGCAAGCATTTATGCATACGTTCCTTGAAGTTGGAGGAATCAACACTAGTATAGTCCACGATCTTCCTTCTTTATGTAAAACCTCGTTGATAAAAGGATTCAACTGCAATTGATTGCCATTCGGATCCTCACTGAAATTGAATTCATCGATCACTACATTTTCGATTTTGGGAATTTCATATTTAAGCAATTCCGCTAATTTATCCGGAGTTACGTAAAGCATCTTTACTTCTCCGCTCTGGACTAGCTCGATGATCTTTTGATTGTTTTCCTTCGAAGACAGGTTGTTAAAGCACGCCGCAGGGATAGTCTCAGGGAGCGATGGGATCTGTTCAGCCATTCGAGAAATCGATGTGCTAAGGTAAAGAGTGAGCCCTTTAGCGAAGAGCGCAGGCAGCTGATAGACCAGATTTTTATCAGCGGTGGAAGTGTATCTGTAAATGCAATTTTGCTTACCCAGAATTGTTTTGACAGCATCAGATTGATGTTTCTTTATGTTCTTAATCCCTAGCTCGGCTTCCGCTTTCTCCTGAATGATTAAGTCGAGAGGATCAAGCTCTTTCTGCTTGTCTTCTTGGAGAATGGATTTATTTTGATACTTTTTGCGCGCTTCCTGCATGCTTGAAATCGACTGGCGCAAAGAGGCATGTCTGGACTCGTCCAATGTTTGAGCATCAGCCTTAGAGTCCTGCACAACGCCACGAAGCACCTTCAGTGATTGGTAGATAGTGGACTTTAGCACGGGCATGGAAGCAATAGAAGAACTGATTGTTTTATTGTTGGGGCCATATGCTTCTTTCAGGAGGGCTTTGCGCCTCTTTTTCGTTGATTCAGAGATGTTCAAATTTGTTTGGGCTGATTGCGAGTTTCCGGGAGTGGAGTCACCGGAAGCAATAGAAGAGTTGTTGGCTTCGATGAGGTCTTGTAGGTTTTTCATCAGTTGGTCTTTGGGCATATGCTTTAGGTCCAACACAGATTTTTTCGTGACAATCTCGTCCACCTGTTTGGTATCTTGAACATTAAATGATCCTTGTGAACCAAAGCCTGATTCTAAGTCTTCTTTTTGCTCAAGTTCGACATCTACCATTTGATCTGACGCTTCTTTACTCTTGCTTTGAACTTCATTATTGCTACCCTCTTGTTCATTTAATATCTCCATTAATTCTCCTTTTTTTTGTCCCTCTTTAACATTCTGAATAGAATCATCACTATTTTGAGCCAGCAGCTGAGATGTAGTATCAATTTCAATCTCGAAATCACCAATTTTCTTTTCTGAACTCTGTTTGCCCAACACATCATCTTCTTTCTGACAAATATCTTCCTCTTGCTTGATCTCTTCAACTGCTTTATCCACCTCTAGTTCCATAAAAGATGCAATTTTGCTGCTTTCTACTGAAATAAGCGGAATAGCCATATCCATCGCTGCGTCAGTCGATTGCATATGGCTATAATTCTCCTCGAATCCAACTATTTGCACCTTTTCCTCATTCTCTTGGTTCTTTATCAATGAACTTTTTGCATTTTGAATGGATTCCAGATTTATTTGTTGGAAAGGAGACCTTGCTCCAAGTCTCATCACTTTTGGCTGCTGATTCTGCGCTACTTTCTGCGAATCCACAAGATATTGCTGCCGTCCAACAGAATTCTTCGCTCCCGCAGCGAAATACTCAGTGTCCATGTTCTCTTTATCATCTACCATGCTTTTATTCATCTGGATATTATCCATGTTGATGTTCAATATACTCAACTATTTAAATTCAAAAATTTTGTTCTCAGCAAAATATTTGTTAAATTGGCGGATCTCTGTATTTTAAAAGAATGACAAAGATTCGGGCACTAAAAAAACTTATATGAGCGCGCCCCGTAACTTAAGGCGGACTGCTATAAGCAGCTCAAAATGAAACCTTGAATACTGTTTGAAAAAACTTTGATTTATTCATAAAAATAACTCTGCATGATGTTATATAGCTTAATAAGGAAACTTCTGCTGATAGCATGAACTTAGCCTCTGGATTTTCTCCTGAGCCAGGTTGAATAATTTTCCACTTTTCGGTTTATGAGGAATCACTGTGGGGGAAGTTTGTCCCTTCGGTGTTCCTTTGAAGCTGGATACAAAGTAATTTGAATGCTCTCTCATATAACTGAGTTGGCTTGTCTGCGTTTTGTTCATCCGAGACTCCGGAGTCTCTGTAGTATTCAATTTACTGTAGTAAGAGCTAATGCCACTGCTCATTTCTTGCTTCATAAAATAGCTCCTTGCATCTCCTTTTGGAGTTATCATTCTCTGTTTCGTAGGGTTAACGTCTCGTTCCATCAGTCTATCAGTAAGAGACTTATCGCTGTGTTTCTTGGTCGTATTTTGCGTCGGCCTCCTATCGATTAAAAAATTAATGGCGATGATGAGAAAATTATGTACTCTAGATAAGGAAGCGAAAGATCGGATTTGAATGGTGAAGGAGTGGGTCTCTCTGGATGCTTTAGCTTCAGGCGATGTGATTTTTCCATGGCAGTTAGTAGCCCTCGGTGTTGGCCGGTTTTCGAAAGCACTTCATGGACTGTTTGATTTATTGATTTTTCACTACGATCTGTATTCTGAAGATTCGCTTCACTAAGATCATGGTGCAGCGTTTTCACGGGCTTTACCACACTGAAATTATTATGCGATGGGCGATGCTCATTCGCAACGACCGTGCGGCTCCCAGCGGAGATTTTTGCCAGGTTTCTCTCAATTAATATAATTTTCCTCGAATGCGACGGAACTGTTGGATTTTGATCGACAACAGCCTCATTCGTCCCTCCGCCATTTGATTGGGCTTCTTGTTCAGCTTCCTGCTTGAACACACTGACTTTGGGTTTCGAATTAACACTGAAGCGACTGGGTTCGTGCTTCTTCATCTCCTCTGAGTGCGTCAAGGTTTGAGGCTCAGGTGAATTAGTGTACTCCTTGGAAGTCTCTGCTATTTCTGAAGGATTCGTTTGTAATTTCCAAGTCTCATTTTTCTGATATCCAGATTCTGGCGGGCTGTCTGGGTTCGGCATTCTTTCCAACAATTTCAACATTTTCATTGATTGCTGCGCAAGTTCATCGTTTGACATCGTGTTTGACAAAAATTGTAAATCCTCTCCTTTCATCTCGTGCGCTAAGAGCGGTGAATTGGAAGCTGCACTTCGGACAGAGGGATCTGGCAGCGCTGGACTTGAAATCTCCAGCGCCAATCCCGACTTCAATCCAATTTGACGATATTGTAACAGCGGGCTGGCTGGCACGCTCACAAGTTTTTTCAGATGTGGAGATGGAAGTGATGACTGCTGGGATGAAGAGGAAGAGGGACTTCGCTTTAAATTTTCACGAGTAAGTCTTTTTCTTGGATGCCTTGAGAAATTTCCCACTTTTTGTGATGTTTTCCTCGCTTGACTTCGGTTCATTTTTATTAACATCGTCAACTCTCTCTGCGACCCTGAGTGCTGAGAATACCAGCCAGATCTGACTTTAGGAATGGCTTTTTGAATCGATTGCGTATCAGACTGGTTTTGGTTATTTTTGGAATCAGATGAAAGCAAGACCGCTGAATTCTTCGCCAGTTTCTTATTGAGACCACATGTACTGCATGTACAGCTCTTTCGACGAAGAAGTCGTTCCTCCTGCCCACCCAGCACAATCCTCTCTAATGAGCCAGCTTTCAAATTATTCGTGTTGCTCATATTTCTCTCCGCTGATGTTAGACCATTAGCTCTCTCGAAAGAGCTGTCATCGATGAAGGTGCCACTTCCTCGGATTTTTCTTGATGAGTAAGCCTTGCTTCGAAGCAATGGCATATCCGTATCGAAATTCATGCTCTGAGGACGAGATTTCCTCTCTTCAATCGAAGTTATAGTGTTCGGATTTTTTTCATTGTTGTCTTCATTCTGCATGCTGTCATCGAGCAGACGCTCAACGATTGGATCATATAAGCTGCGTGATCGCGTTAGCTCCGGTTTTTCAGGGATCTGACCAAGGTTTATTTCTGCTGGCACCAAGTACTTGGACTCGGGCCGTCGACCGAAGTAACTTTCGATGAAAAATGCCTCATCAACTACTATATTTTCAGGTTCTTCTGCAAAAGAATAAGGCAGCGCTGGCTTTTTCTCTGTGGTGTCCAATTCGAACCTTACGAAAGATTTCTTCTGAAACCACGGTTTAGAAGGCTGTTCCGGCTTTATGATAGTTTTTTGTTTTAATTTCGCATTACTGCGAGATTTGAGCTGTGTTTTTGGTAGAGGAGATGGTTCTTCACTCTTTTGAATTTGTATTAGACGCACAAATTTGCTGTTGTTTTTCTTAGCAGGCATTTGGAAGAATTTGTTGAATCCTGCCATTCTAAATTGTGGTGAGACCGGTGTGAGG
>ENA-UOTZ01001627-UOTZ01001627.1-compost-metagenome-genome-assembly--contig:-NODE-1627-length-14537-cov-19.693568_pt1 | contig 14537 bp, 8 predicted proteins | sample MGYA00238144_ERZ746983 | MGnify/ENA primary metagenome ERZ746983 (study PRJEB28759, sample SAMN06268863) | compost metagenome | isolation source: single cell | place: USA: California, Emeryville, Joint...
ATTGCTTCTGAAAACAAAAACTCGCCTATCGCTACACCTGTAGAGAGGCATCAGCAAATGGGCGGCTCGTTTGGACCGAAAAAAGCTCTGGATAGGCTCAGACCTGAAAGATTGCAACAAGCTTCCAAAGAGACGCTGAACTTGCCGCTCAATCCGTCTGAAGGCGAATTCCAAACGTCAGGACAGGAGAACTCCATCACAGGCAAGGACTTCGCCCAAAAACAACTAAACCGCGCTCGTTCCTCTGAAGGCTTTTCAAGCGCGACATACGAACGTCATAACCAGTCTCCTATGAGCCCACTGGCAGCGACCGTGAACCCGAGGAACTTTTACAACAAAACGGAGGCTATCCAGCCGATGTCAGTGAGAGGTGGCTCACCCTTGCATCATAGAAATGCTGATCCTCTTTACAATACCTACTGGAGTTACAACCAACAGCACAATAAATCCATTACAACGCTAAAACCTTTCACAGCCACTAATTTTCCTTATGAGCTATCAAAGACCGTGAAGCGCCCTGTAGCCTACGACCTCAAATCGAATTTTATCCCGCATTATTATCCTAATATTGACAGCGAGAAAGTCGATGTGAAGAGGTACAGGGAGAATCCGTTCCAGTACACCGATCACGAGCACTATTTCGGCAATTACTATAACAAGCTCAGAGGAGCATACTTTGAGAAGTATTTCGACGCGCCTCATATCCATGACGGAGTAGCTTATGAGTATAGCTCACGAGAGGGTTTCTATCAGCAACCGAATAAAAAACAAGCACAATATTTTGAACTTCACGAGCCGAGAAAGATCCCATACAAGAACCTTCAAATCGACCCGCATTATAGATCTCAACCTTCATTCCATTCAAGGACTGATGGCTTTGCTATCGTGAGTCCTAATGGATCAGGGCTGCTGAAGCGTAGTGGAGTCCAAGAGACTCAGAGGGAGTTCCAAAAGCCTAGCAGGTTTAAGAATGTCCCAGAAAACCAACCAGAAGGAGGGTATGATAGGCGGATTGATTACCATCAGAAAGGTCAAAAAGCGCAAGTGCAAGAGAAGAAGAATCAGCAACAAGGGCAGTTTAATGAGTTGAGAGAGGTACATTCACAGAGGTCAGACCCACCGAAAGAGTACCAGTTCCAAAATAAAGAGTTTGAGCTAGTTTGGAGCCGCAGCCGTGACAATTTCGGCGGAGATGAACAATAAATGACAAAATGAATAAATATTAATCTAAGCATTGAGGAGTGATACCACGTTAAATATATCGATAACAAAATACATACAGATGACCATGAGATTTGGAATAAAATTTTGAATTGAACTCATTTATCTCGACCAATTGAAATATCATCTTTAGGCAAGAGTTTAGGCCATTCAATGAATTAAACAGTAACTTTTTCCATCAATATGAAAGTTTAAGGTTCGAGTATCAGATAGCTCTAACCGAATAATTTTTCAAAGTTATGAACACATGAATTTATTTCGAAATCTGAGGTGTGTGAGAATACTGAATGCTATTAGTAGCAGCACATATTAAGGCTTTATGATAAAGTCTTATTTTCTTATATTACTTAACTAAAGACGAAATCTAGTTCAAAATCAAAAAAACTACCATTTCCTTATCACACCTTGGTCATCTCTTGCTCGAACCTCGAACTGCTCTCAGCAAACAATTCCAATAGCTTCTTCAGTTTAAACACAACTTTTTTCTTTAATTCTGGTTGAGGGATCGCCAAGCTCACTGTTTTACTCTAATTATTGAGAAAAATTATATTAGAATCGTAATTCTTTCATCGATGGCTTACCTTTAGCATCTTGGGCTTCTTTCTAAGCAAGAATAGGATCTCCTTCTCTTTCTCATCAGAAATTTGATCGATATAATTCAGTTTGATCTTCCAGGTTATCGTATTTGTGAGGAAATCCACAAGGAACAGTCTGCTCATCGTCAGAGTTAAATAGAGATGCACGTGTTTTTCTTCAGTCTTGTTTTTATGGATCTCAGGGTAGCTATAATGTAGGTGGAAGCCCTCCATCCAATCGAGGTTAGTACCCAAATACTTTTCTTTCTTATATTTCGTTATGATATCAAGTGCAAGCGCATCATATTCAAGATAATGCTTGATTATTCCTTCCTTTCCGTAGAAAACACGGGAAAGTCTGTACTTCTCAGTTTTCGTCACATGTCTTTTGTTGTCGAACGTGTTTGAAACACCTTCTGATACCTTTGAAACTGCGTCCAGCCCTCCAGTGATAGGTTTAACAAAGAGACCTGTCACTCCTTGAAGAGTTCCTTTGAAGAAACCGCCGACGCCTTCTTTGGAGACTGCCTGTGCCGGCTTTTTCACAACGCCTATCAAACATGAAATTACAACAGAACCCATAATGCTAGATACCTGTAATGCCATCTAGTGTGCCTTTACCGAGGCTCTTAACTCCTTGATACAGCCCTGAGAAAATATTAGTGTTGGCTTTCGTATTCTCCCTTTGCCGCTCGTTATTATATTCCTCATCCTGTGAGAAAAAAGGGGGTTAAGACTTAGTTTTTCGCTTAGATTACCGCAGCAAGCTGCGAAATTCCATTTGCTAAAGATCCGGTGATATTATGCACGGAATTGAACGCTCCACCCACCGTCTTCGACGCCAGGGATCCAACACCTTCGATAATGCCAAGTCCTCCTTCCAAGGGTCCTTCTCGGAAGCCTTCGATCGGTTTTTCAAAGAGGTCAGTCACTCCGTTCGCGATTCCTCCGAAAAACTTGATTGGGTTGCCGATGATGTTAGACGAGAGCGCAATTCCCAAAACTGCCTCGGTCAGCTTGCTGGAGTACCGGTTTGTGAGCTTTCTAATGATCCCACTCCAGCTATCGAAGACTCCATCCAATTGAACACCAACCAAAGTCAATGGCGCATCGTCGAAGTTCGCGAGCGCGCTGCCGAAAAGGGATTTGAGGTAAGAGATCAGTATATGCGAGCCTTTAGAAGATTTGATATGATGGTAGGTCAAGTTGATGAAAATTGGGTAGAGAGTTAAGCTTCTAACGAAAACGTAGCCCGAGAGAAGATTAGCAGGCATATGCTTTTGCCAGAAAAAGCCTTCTGTATAAGTAGGGTTTTCCTTTGTTAACAAAGAAAATAAATAAGTTTATGCTGTGTGGGATGACAAAAATTTCTTACCATTTTGGCTTTTGAGCTCAAGAAGAGTATTTGTGCAGGATGTGTAATCTCCGGAGACAGTTTATTCGCGACATCTGAGATGTTCATGGCCCAAACGAAGATGCTTTCGAACAAGTTCCCGTCGATTTTTATAAATGTTTCGTTGAGGATTACCGAAATTCTGTCGAAATAAGTAATCTATTTTTCCCATTAAATCAAGCTTTAAATGAAGAAATCAGGGGGGAAAACTTACATCAGAAGAGCCTTGCTTTATTCGCGACTGCGTGATGATATCCAAATTATAGTATCTCGAGTCTTCAAGTCTGCTCAGATGCTTTGGATAAAGCATCACCGGGAATGGGGTAGTCCGGCTCAGATTATTATCAATTTCCAGCAATTTCACTCTAAACTGCGTCGCTAGGATATTCCCATCAGATTTAACTGCCAAGAACGCTGGATTCAACGTGAGGTAAATCAATTCTTTTTTCTCTGCGACCAAAGAAACACCTAGATTGGCAAACTTGAAATAGAAATGGAAGCTTAACGCCTTCTGCTTAGAATCCGGCTTTTGGTCGAATATCCTCAATTTACGAGACGTACCTTCCAAAATAACCTCTGAATACGCTGAAATCTTGCCTCCATCATTCGTCGAGTGGTTTTCGAGAATTACGTTGGTCTCTCCTATCCTGTCAAATCTACATTTACTTGTTGCGATATGCTCATTCCCTTTCAGCAAGGTAACCACTAACTCTTGGTTCTTATGAGGCTCCTTCCAGCCAAAAGGCAGTACTTGCCCTGGACCTGCAAAGTACGAGCAATCCGTGCATCCTTCTTGATAAACCATCATATCGACGTTCTCCATCAGGTTATGGATGAGGTAGGCTGCCTCTTTTTGCACTTGCTCAGTTACCGTGACGTAAACGACCGGTCCATAGTTCGATATCGCCAGCTTATAGTAGATCACAGTATCGCGTTTCTTATTTTCCACAATTGGGAAAAACTCACCTGAAGCCGCGCAGTCAACGCTGCCTGACCATTGCCACTCGCCTTCTTCTTGGCTCTCGCGAGTAAAATTCAATAGCTTTTCCTTAGCAGCACCTTGGAAATGCACCGTGGTTCTGTGCTTCGATGGAACCATGAAAATATCCTTGGTCCCGCTTTGACAGAACAGCAAATTTTGATCGGTTTCGTTGAGGATCACATAACGCGGCGAAATGACGATCATTTTTGAGAAAAGCTTGTTCTTCGAGTCACACATCTCCGAGGAGATCGAAGCGCCGAGGTTCATCCTCTCTGGACCGTTGCATTTAAGATCAACAGGAAAATCGCCAACCACTCTCGTGTTTAGCTCACTCGAGTTAATAAGCTGACTTCCAACGACCGCATTAACCCTCATTTTGCACTCTTTCTCGAGGAAAAGCAGCTTGAAGCTTCGATCTCTATTGTGACCAGGCAGCAGCTTATCAGAGCTTGAAATGCTGATAGGGAGATTTGTTTCATTCAGTATACAGATTGCTGCGTAGATCACAAACTCTTGAGTGTAGCTCTCATCCGTGCGTTTGTGTAACATGAGTTTGATTGCTCCGTCCTTATGGTTCAACTTGATGCCGTCCACAAGTTCTTTGGTAGGAGATAGCAGAGTTTTAGGGGACCACGCAAAATCTTCGATTCTAATTGAGAGGAAGAGCGAGTCTTTAGCTAGCATGGAGGTAACTTGGAATTCCTCTTGTGGTTGAAGCTTCCCTGTGCGAGTGACAAGCTCTCCGGTTTTCTTATCGCTGAGTTCGAACTCGAGTTCCAGCGGCAAGCAGTTCCTGATCACTGCGAAGGGCTCGAAATGAACGACGAGATAAAGTAGCTTCTTCTCGATGCGTATGAGGCAGTTGTGGCCACTGAAGCAGATTTCGGTATTATTGCAACGCAATAAATCTTGGATTTTCAGGACTATTGGATTTGTTTCGTCCCCGAGATGGTTCCTCAGCAGCACAACTATCTCTCCTTGCTTTACGTCGAAAGGCAGAGAGTTAAAGCCGCCTGTTTCGATGACTCTTTCGATTTTTTCGCCTTTGTCGTTCTTCAATCGGACCTTTTGAGAAGAAAATTGTATAAGAAAAAAGTTACACAATTCTATTCTTACAATAAGAGTTAAATAGAGATGGTTCTTGAACAAAAGCGAGGACCCAAACGTGATTAACTTTTTCTTTCCTTCAATCGAGATATTGCAGATCAGTCTTGCATTCGAAGGTAACTCGCTCAGGGCTTCGCAGTCCTCATATTGAACCAATTTCGTTCCGAGGTCGTCAATGACTAAATTTTGACTCTTTAAAATGCCGAGTTCTGGGTGATGGAGCCGAATGTACAACGACCGGTAGGAGAAAAGGTCCGCCGATTCCATGTTTGAGAAGATCTCTTCCATATTCGTTTCGAAGAGAATATCGTTCTTCTGGTCTTCGCATAAGTGAAGCTCATACTTCGACTCTGAGCTCGAAATCACATCGATTTCATACCCAGAAAGATTAAGCACGGAATACGGAGAGACATATTCGATGTTGTCGTTACCATACATGTGCTTTTGCTCAATTTCGGTTTTCTTCTTCTTTCTCATGGACATATAGACCGGGTCACGACTCTTGAACAACTTGTGTTTATTTTGGGACCCTTCAAATTTATTTTTCCACTCGTAAAATGTCGTGAGGAAGTTATCCACCTATTGTTGATAAAATCGCATTGAAGATAGTTAATACAAAGGAGGGGAGATAGTTCAATTACCATTTCGCTTGAGATATTGATATTAATACTCTGCTTCACTGAAAGATTCATTGTGAGTTGTGGATCATCAATTGGTGAATAATCGAGCCTGTAATGGATTCCAAACTTTTCGAGGAGCGGCTCCCAGAGACTCGCTTTAGAGTTGTAATAGTACGAGGAAAACATCATATCTCCGCCGATTTCAGTTGAACTGCCTGTTCTGAACAGTCTAAGGAACGGATTGCCTTCAGCTCCAAGCAAACTGATATCCAATAGCGGAACTGAGTACTGCTTGGCCTCGTTAATGAACCTCTATTAAAAAATTAAATAACCCATTCCACATCTATTCTACAAGAGATGAAAATTACCAATTGGAATCCCCCATTAATAAACTTCAATTCTTCTTGGAAAATATCGAAATTTCTTACAGCGACCGCCAAGTTCGCCTCCTCGTTCTGTCTCTCAGCTAAATTCTTCAATTTTGACTCGCGGGTTGGGAAGCGCTGCCATTTTTCGTACAAGGCCATGCGCTGTTGGAGATATTCCATGCACCTAACCATCAGAACGAGATCCTTACATGCGATCCTCACGATAATCTTATCGACATGAGAATTCCTCTCTCTTCTAACCATCACTCTCTCGCCTCCCTCCGCACTGCAGAGAGACTCCTTCGAATTGAATGTCAGCGAGAACGGATGAACAATACTTCGCTTTTTCACAAGCGATACGTCTTTTTTCATGGTAAAATCCTCAAAGTCACAGACCAGCAGCTCGTTGTTCTGTAAGACGATCCCTATGCTGTTATGGTCAATGAATTGTTTTTTCACAAGCGTTTCCTTAATCAACTGCAGCGTATCGAATTGGATGTAATTGAACATGATGCTGCCCTTTAAAATAGGACAAGATTTCCCTGCAGATGGCAGACAAATAAACGCCCTGTGAATGGTCGCCCTTGTTTCTGAACACGCAGCGCGTTGAACTACAACTTGTTCCTCTTCCTCCTTTTTGATAGCTTTTCGGTAGAGCTCTTCGGGTGTGTATGAAGCAAACTCGGAGAGTCGGAGTAGGTCTTCGACATTTAAAATCAACTTGACCTCGCTGATTTCGATTTCAGTTAATTTATCTCCATTGAGTTTTTTGGTTATTGTTATTCTGAAGTTTTTCTGCGTGTTCTCTGAGGGATCACGCGAGTGTGAATGGGTAAGCTGCAGGTCGAGGTCCTCGATAGATTGATTTTTAAGGTTGATATGCACCGACTTGTGCCTTCTCAGCAGTACTAGGTTCTTCATATGGCGTGTCACGTTTAAAATGGGGGTTTCGAGCACTTCGTTAGACTCGTTTCTCTCGTACCTATACCCAGTGATGTCTTCAAAATCAATAACTGTCTTTGAGCTCTTATGCTCGTCTTTTGATAAGTTGATCACGATGTCAGACGCTTCGACAAGAGTTAACGGCAATTCTCTGACTTCATCCCACAGCACAAGCACGAGGCTACTTAGCTTCAGTGTTATGATCATTGGAGCTAATTTAATGTAATGATGAAGTTCAACAGGGATGTTTCAAGGGAAGCTTTACCTGGGGTGTATTCTTTCTCGCTTTGAACCAAGAAAGGCGCGTCTTCAATCAGTATCTTTGGATCATATGAGTAGCGGAAGTCTTCGCCATCGTCGTTGAGAACGTTATGAGCAAGACAATCCAAAATCTCCATATAGTCGTCGCGAGACAGCTTAATATCCAGTGATTTTATGTGCACATCGACCGTGCGGTCGTTTTTGAAAGGTTGGTAGCCCTTCGGCTTCTTCAGGTCATGATTCATAATAAGTTTCATTTCCTCAGAGTATTTGCACGCTAGATACTCAACAGTCAGGTCGCAATGATCTGAAAGCGCCTGTTGCTCGCCCGATGAGTTCACGCGATACATATGGATGCTTTTGAAAGCTACATTGTACTTTTCAGTATACAGCTTCTCGACTCTAGTTGTATGGTCATACAAGCGATTACTGTCCTCTTTTATTTCGTTATACACGTCAATGTTACCAAGATCGAGGATTATATAATTCGGAGCTTTCGGCAGGTGACGAAGGCAGATCTTTGGATGATTGATTTCGACCTTAATTGACATGAACTTCGGTCTTTGGATCAGTTTCAGCGCGTTTTCATACTGCACAATGCTTATTTGTCCTACCTCCGCCGGAAGCGGGATATAGGCGACATAGCTTAACAAGAAGTCTACGATTCTCAGCACAGGTTGCGTTACGAAATTCAGCGTCACGGAGTTCATAACGACTCTCAGATAGCTATACGTGTTCTTTTGGATGTCCGGATGCTTGTCATAAAGCGACATCATTGAGAATTCGAGCAGCGACTCTACATCCTTATCAACTCCAAAAATTTCTATCGGTTGAACGAAATCTCGCTTCTTCTTTATCGTGAAAGGATAGTTGGTCAAATCAACGATCTGTAGGTTCTTCAAATTGCCTTCAATGATGTAATTCTGCTCTTGGACGATATAATTCGCGTTCATTTGCACCAGCGAAATTCGCGCCATTTCGATATCGAGTTTAGGGATAAACAAAGAGCAGGAAAGCTCTTGGATTTTAATCGACGCTTTGAGAAGTCTGAGCTCGTTCCTGCGGAAAGAGTTCGCGTTTCGGCGTTTATGGCGAATTTCTTGTCGTAATTTCTCATAGCTTAAGGAGCTTTTCTTTCGTGATGAGTACGCCTGAGATTCGGCCTCTTCCTGTGCGTGGCTGCTAGCTTTATTCGCAATGAGCTTCAGCGTATAAACAAGCTCGTTGATGTAGAGGGGCTTCCAGAAAATCTGCAATGTGTTGAAAACGACATCGAGATCCGCTTTGCAACGCTCAGCACGGTACGTCGGGTGTTTGTCCTCGTATTCAATGTACTGTATCCGCACTAGTCGGTTCGAACCGGCGGATTTGGTTCGTTGCAAGGCCTCAGGATTAAACTCGGGAATCACCAATTTACGAGGTTTGCTGCTGATGAGCTCTTCGTGGACATCGCCTCTGGCTGCGATGATGCCAACGCTGCCGATACCAAATGCCATTTCCTTTGTGTAGGTTTTCGTTAGCATATCGAGAGCGAAATCTGAGAGCTCGAATGTAAATCCAGATCGGTTCGACTGGAGGAAGAATTTCACTTTCTGAACAACCAGCTTCAGACTGAACAATGGTTTGTTCAGGAACTTATCTTCCATCATAGACAGCGGTCGATGAGACTTCCTTTGACTGTCAATTTGATCTTCTGTCATCTTTCGTTCTACTGATTTCTTTTTTGTCAAGCTCTCTCTTTTCGGTTCTTCAGCCACAGCATGTGAAGCTGCCCTTCGCTGAAGAAGATCCATGAAGTCTCCAAAGGCTTTCTGGTCAGCGCAGGAAATGTAGTACGATTTATTTTCGTCTTTAATCTATAGGTAAAAAGATAACTCACAAGTGCTAAGAAGTGGAAGTTACCCAAGCAGTGAAGTAGTTTTCTCTGATGTCGATCCTGATAGCTGGCTCTCTGAGCTTGATTACCTTTGCTGGAGTTAGATCCATGGCGTCCTTGTACAGATACAGGTAATTCTGGTAAAAGAGCGCGATGTAATGGTCACTCATTTCCTTGCCAAGAGTGACTTTAAACGTCTCGGGATTCGACCGCATAATATTCCTCTTATCGATCTCCAGAAGCTCATGGAAGTCGCTTTCTCTTGTGTAGTCTGTGTATTCTGGAAGTGAGATTAATTTCTCGAGTAGCATTAGGTTGCTGGAGATATTAATAGCCTCGAAATTGCAATACACCTTAGTCTGTTCATGAGTTTGATTGTCGCTGAGAACGGAATCAAATGACATAATCTTCATTTTTACACTCGAATCGCCGATCAGAGTCTCTGGTTGCTCGACAAACTCAGCGGAGTTTCTCATGTCATCATCTGGTGCGGTTATCCAAGTGTAATAGTTCTTCTTCGATGTGAAGTACAGAACTTTAAACTCCTTTAACTCTGCAGCTATAGTCTTATAAAGAAGATCATCCTCTTCCTTTGGAACGGTGGTTACGTGGCAGTTTCCGAGATTCACTACCCAGCAATCGGAGTTAATATCGCCATTCTGATTCAGCGGCACTACAATTTTGGAGGAAGCTAAGCCAATCTTCAGCGTGATTTCTGGTTTTTTCCGCAGATATTCTTCAATATTCTGCTGCGCGTTCGCTTTTAAGTCATCGATCGTCTCGACAGCAATCGTGTTTATCTCCTCTACATCCTCATCTATCCTTGTAAATTTCAGCAAATTGTACACGAACGCCGTCATGTAATGAAACTCCGCCTCGCCTAGTCTCGCAGCTATGGAGATGTAATCCTTTCCTTGAAGTACATCATGACGGAACGTAAAATCTATCAAATTTGTTGATTTGCTCTGAGGACCGACTTTCCTCAAAATACAAAACTCCTTAAACATATCCTGCCCGGGATACTGCGATTTCAGCAGGATTTCGCTGTTGAATAACGACACTTGAAGTTCCGAGGAAGTTTTCCCCGAGAGATTCTTCTGCTCGAAGGAGATTTTGAAATCTTCTAGCGTCGCCCAGATTCCATTGACCGTGTGATCACTTTTGTAATTCACCAAAAAGAAACTCCAGTTCTCAATCGCGATATTCAGTCTCACAAGAAATCCTTCAGAACCTTGTTTGAACTCCTCCTCGCTTTTCTTAATCATGTTCATAATAAACTCCTCCACTTCCTTTGCGCCTACTTCAGAGGCTTCCATGGTCGGTTTCTTTGGCATGGAAAACATCGACAACAAGCCTCCAGCAGGCTTGGTTTCACCACTTCCTTTCCTTTTCAAATGCTCGATAATTTTAGATTTCTCTTTGGTAAAGATGATCTCATGGAGTGTTTCTACCACGACGCTATCAGGAATATAGATCAACAGCTCCTTTAGCAGCTTCCTTTCTTGGTCTTCTACCTTTGGGTCAAACTCTGCCACCCAGTTGATCTCTTGGCCTTCTTTTGCGGTAACCAGCGACCGGACCAGGATCCTGAACTCTTCGTTTTTCTGTTTTTGCTCTTTCTCATCAGCAAGTGGAATAGGCGAAAATTTAGCTTTTTTCTTCATTTGCGTCACACGCTCGAGAAACCCAAGCAGCTCTTCGAGCTGGCGATGCTCTAAAGTCGCTTGGTTCGGATGCAAGACCATCCCAATCGCGACTTTTGGGTCTGTATCTGAACTGGCTTTGGTTCGTAGGGTTATTTTCAGGTCATAGGAGATTTTAAAAATCGTGTCGATAATGCTGATTTTCTCCTTATTATCGGGGACAGTGTGGATCTCTTCGATGTAATGCTCCATGAACGATCTGCGGTAAGCGTCAGAGAAGTTGCTTGAGCTGATAAAATGCTTGTCGATCTCGTTAATGCGAAAATAGAAGCCGAAATCTTTGATCTCACACTTTTTGTAAAGATCTTTGTTTTTATTGGCCTCAAGAGTTCGATCATAAAAGCTTTTTTCCCATTTATCATTCGCGGTGTAGAAAGACATCTCTTTCAGCGTAAATCCAAAGCTATTCCGCTTCTCAGTGTCCTCGATGCGGATATGGAGATTTTGAATAGAGATCTAGTGTCAGAATAATAGAAATTTAGCCAATAAGCCCATGTAATGAAGGTGTTACCTGAAGATTATCGACTATTGCAACTTTCATGCCCGCAAAAGGTCCTCCTGAGTTATCTTTGCCGTCTAAAGCTTTGACCTTAGCGTAACACTGCTTTGTGATTTCATCTAGGAAATTGGTTCGTTGGGTCAACGGGTCGACTTTGTTGGGTTCGGCCAAAGTCATCAAAAGGCACATATCGGTGATTTTGACGACGCTTGGTTCTGATTTTGCTTTGAGCCAAGGGACTTTGGCTTCTAATTTTTTTATGTTGGAGTATGTGACATTGAAAGGGATGCCATGCTTTTGGAGGAGAGTCGGGTTCAGGGCGATATTCTCCATAGAGATTTCTCCTGAAAAGGAGGACTTGATTGAATTGAAGTCCACTCCTTGGAGATAGTCTCCTGCCAATTGAGGCAAGACAGCCTTGATTATTTGATTCATTTTCCTTTTGCTAATAAAAAATAAATTCGAATCAATCTGATGTTCATCGAAAATATCCTTCTTCGAAGAAGCCATTCATCAGATTGAAATTGTTAAGGGAATAGTATTCGAAATGAAAGAATTTTTATATGATGAGATGTGGTGAAGACAGAGAGCTAATAACGAAAAGAAAGACATTGAAGCTTTGAATTCCGAAGGATGACATCATAAGTCAAGACATTGAGCTTCCCCATGTACAAAAGGCAAGATCAAAGTGAGAAATGATTGAAATTAATGAGTTGGTCTTCTATTTGTGATTTCAAGGAAAAATCTACAAATGTCACCTCTCATAGTATTAATTCCAGCCAGAAATAATTTTGCTCATGTTCTCTCTCTCTATTTATCTTGGAAAAATGAATGACCCAGAAAAGCAAAAAGGACCTGGCCTGAAAGTTGGCCACCAGATATAATATTGAACAAAGTATATAGTAGAACGAGAAATTTTTTCGGCAATAAATAAGTATGGCTATAGGAAAGATATACTGACCGATAGAAAGAATATTCAATTATGATAAAAAAAAGAAATAAAATAATTGAATTACTCCATCATCAGTAGGTTGCAATCTATTGACTACAATGAATTATAATCCTGTAAAATTGCTAGGTGCGTTTCATAATATCATCTCACTAACAAATCTGATTTATTTTTTGTCAGAAAATTCTCTGGAACAACTTGCTTTATACTGACTTATAGTTTTACCTATTGCGATATTTTCAATGTTCTTTAACAAAAAGAGAATGCAAAGAATTACCTAAATTCCCGATAAAAAGAGATTTATATGAGGGCTGGCTCATTTCCCTTGAATCTGCATTAGCATCCAGCTCTCCAAAACTTGCGAATGTATTCATTGTCTTCTTCATCTCTTTCTCAATAGACTTGTTGGGTTGAGTTTCAGTACTCGAATTTAATGTTGATACTGCTAGTAATGCTGTAAGATAACACCATTTTGAATAGAATAATACCTGTTATCTTTTTAGGAACTCTGAATAAGCTGAAACTACCCAATTGAGAGCAGGAGAACCGCCTTGATTGAGTAGATGTCAGGCTTTGTTTTCCTCTTTTATTTCCTGCTTTGTTAGGTGGATCACTGATAAAGAGGCTTTTAAGTTCGGATCTTATATCTTTTTTCTCGCTCTTTGCATACGATGGTTTGTTAAAAACACTATTCGACTGCTCCCAGCTTGGTTTGAGCTGATGAGAAGATTTTCCTCGCTCGAGATATAATTGCTTTGTTGGAGATGGAGAATATGCATGCCCACTCGCGTATATTGGAGTTGATATTACTGAAATTTTTGAAGGAGAATTCCAAGAGATATTCGTTAAAGTTTCAGGTTTCATATTTGTCATGATCTGCCTGCCCCTGCAGGCAAAATTGAACATTTGCTCGTATCCCGAGCCTGTGTCGGATAAACCTCTCCTAGCCACTACCAAAGGAAATTTCTCACTGCTCTCTTCATGGTATGACAGAGACTTTTTTTTCGATACCGGACTCGAATATTGAGTTGTTGAGGTATTATTCTGACTAAAGTTCAGTGATACAACACTTGAAGATTCTCGTGGGAATTGAATGGAAGAGGTTGATAGGTATTTTTTTGCTAAAGCTGCTTCTTTGTAGTATGGTGGTTTTGTGTGATTTTCCTTCTTTTCGACTCCTAAACTCGTTGTGATGAATTGATTGAATCTGTTTCGAGCCCCAAAGCCCTTCGGTCTGTTGGCAGGCGGTTTCGGATCGTTTATTTTGTTTTTATTTCGCGCCTTTGCATCATGGCTTAAGGACAAGTCAGCGTGTTCAATCTTGGCTTTACTTTCGCTTAACGACCTTCCAGGTTTCAAAGCTCTTTTCAGCTCTGAGGACGTTTCAGGTTTCCCTTTCTCAATTGAGGAGGACGAAGGCCGCGATCCTATACCTAAAAGATTCAGATGAGCGCTACTCTTTCGGCCGCTGGCAGCATTCCGACTATCGTCAAACGTCTCCCAAGGCCCAAGAAGCTGCTGCTGATCTAATACGTCCAGCGAAGGGTTTTCAACTTTAACTTGGTCCCAGTACGTGAGACTTTCTAAATTGAGCACTTCTGGCTCATCAGAAGACTCCTCGATGAGTTTCGTAATCGTTATTTTATACTGACTGGGGCTCCATTTCTCAGGGATATCCAGGGTAATCATGTGATGTTCGAAGAAATTATGGGAAAATCATCTGCTTTAGAGAAAATCGCAGAATTTTTATTCTTTATATTAATTCACTTAAATCTATTTACTAAGAAAACAAAATAAACCCAACCTTTTGGCAGGACAGCCTGTCCGGTATCAAAATAATCGCTTTCTTAAAATCTTATTAATTCTTACTACAACCGTCTAGAGAAGTTGAATTTTAGTACTTCAATGAGGGATAGTCTTATATCTTTCCAAAGGGTGAAAAACCCATCACCCTAATAACACACCGTACTTTCTAATAAGAAATTGCGAATTAAACTTCGGTTTCTAATGCGATAAATTTAATAAACCATGCCTTTTCCGA
>ENA-UOTZ01001628-UOTZ01001628.1-compost-metagenome-genome-assembly--contig:-NODE-1628-length-14529-cov-41.475574_pt1 | contig 14529 bp, 10 predicted proteins | sample MGYA00238144_ERZ746983 | MGnify/ENA primary metagenome ERZ746983 (study PRJEB28759, sample SAMN06268863) | compost metagenome | isolation source: single cell | place: USA: California, Emeryville, Joint...
TACTGATTCTTCGCTTGTGTATACTCGCTGATATACTCCTTCCAACTGGCTGGGCCAAATTTCAGCATCAATTCGAGGTTGATCAATCTAAGAAGAATGACATCAATATAAAAAGCTGCTATGCTGATTTACTGTGTATTCCTGTGCTCAATAATCGTACTCAATTTCTTATCTGCTTGCTCTAGAGCCTCAATATCATTGTTTTCTTTCGCCGACAATATTGGCGGGACGTAATTTTCTATTCCAATCCCAGGAACTGTCCCACCAGCGGTTATTCTCTCATATTCTTTCAAGATTTGCTCGTTCTTTTCAAACTTGAATTCTGGGAGTGGCATATTTTGAAGATAGTCAACTTCAGCCATGTTTTGCATTTCTTCATTGAGCATTCGATTGATAGTGTTTTGCATCCTCGGATCAGGGTCCTCGTCGATGTAGGGAAGACTAGTGACCAAGTTGGACAGTGGGTTTTGGAACACAATAGGGATGTTGGAGCTCGTTAAAGCCAGTACAGGCTCGCTACCTCTCTGTCTTGCCGTGTTCATATTTTAATTAAAAAAGAAATAAGATTTCAAGATTTTCAATTTTTTCTATAAATACAAAACAAGAGACACTGAACATGGGTATTAAGAATTCGCTTTTCTTATTTTAATCACTAACACTGCGACATCAGTTGCAAAGAGGATCAAGATAACCAAATAAAGCAGGATTTTAACACATCGATTTTTGCTGGCAATTTTGTCTTCGATCCTTTGGACGTTGTGAAGTTCTTTGTTCAACCCTTTCGCCTTAACAATGTCTTTTAATTGAAATTGCTATTGAATATGTTACTTCATCAACGCCAATCACAATCATATCTCTTTGACCCCGCAAATTGGTCGAAGCGTACCCAGCCAACTGTTCTGCTTCATAAGCGACTTTGTTGGCCTCCTGTAACTTCTGGTTTTGACCATGAACCTTTTCGTTGCTATTGAGTAATCTCTCTCTAACTTCCTGATTTTCAAATCTCTGACGAACGGCGATTAGGAGGCGCACATTGCATCGAAAAGCTTACATGTGGTTCACCTGCTCCAAATAAATTATCACGCATTTTAACATCTAATAATTTTTCTTCTTCTTGCATGAGCCGCTTCCTGCTCTCATTGTGATCTGAGCGGTATTTTTTCACCTAAGTCATCATGCAATCACATTGAGCGAAGATCTTCTCAAAATAATCATACGCGAGCCAAAATGTTGTTTGATTTCGTGTTAAGAGCCTCTCTTTCCATGTGTTTGATCTGTAATAAGAAGTTATGCAATGTGTTGAGTATTTAAAGACTTGCTGGTCGGCATCGGCGAGGCTTTTCTTCATTCTCTCAATAGCATCATATCTTTGCTCTGAAAAATTGCTGATTCAAGCCAGAATGAAAGGAGGCGTTACCGTCGTTAAGTCTGGAGAAAGCATTTATGTCATTTTTGAATGTGTCTTTGAGAGCAAGGTAGTCTTGCTCATACATTTCGAAATCTCCCATGTTATCGTATTGGGTTTATTTTTAATCAAATCGTATAATTAGCAGAGAAAGGCTCAATTGTAACAACTTATGATCGTTTGGGCTGAATCAGAATTTTTAAACTAAGGAAGATGAAATAATATGCAAAATTTGTTGTAGTAGCCCGGAGTTTTTTGTTGTAGTTTGATTATCGAATTAATTAGGCAATTCTTTGCTGCTGGTCTCTGGCTAAATTAAATGGCGACATCCAACTCACATCTCACCGGAACTTTTGTCCCAGCTCTTACAGAGGCATAAGTAGCAACATAAATTTAGAATGGATGCTCAGGATGCTAATTTTCTAAACAAGGTGAATTCTACCCCAGCATTGATCGGGTTTTCGGGAGTTTATGCCAATTCAACATTCTCCATTCCTTGTGGGGTCTATTTATTTATCATTGAATTCTCATCCTAATTGTATTGATTAGTTACGCTTACACTCTCTGGATTGACAATAGAGTCGTTCGGTGCTTCTTCAGTAGAGCCTCCAGAAGGATTAGATTCCATTGGATGTACAGGTTCTCGAAGTTCTTCTATTTTACCACTTTGGGCATCATGTTTCTATTAATATCAGTCAAAAAATATTCACTCGTGAGGAAGGCTTACCCATCCATAAATGATGTAAAATACTCCAAGAGCGAGAGTCAGCGTGCCCATGATATTCACAATTCTGTATCAAGTGCTGTTAGAGACAGAAGAAAGCAGTGGAAATTGGCTTACACATCGATCCACCCGACATAAAAGAAGGGAACCACTATGAAAACGCCAAGACTAAATTGCCATTAAAACCAATAATAACGAGATCATTACAAGATATTGAAAACGCCTTTGCCTTTGTATGATGAGAAGAAGCCAAACCACTCAGTCATCAATGACACAACAAATTTCACTTGGATCCTCGAAGAAATTAGCAGCAACCCAAAAAAGCTTTTGCAAATGAGTGCTTCGTAACTAAAGCGTTAAGGTTACATGTAGGAAGAAGGGAACATGATTAGAGCAATAAGATCGAAAGCTCCTGTGGTAGCGAGGATGAGGATGAAATAGATAATTCCGAGACCAATGCAAGCGAATCTAAACCGTATTCAGTTTAAATTGTGAGATAGCAATGCACAACACATGATTACCCGTTGAAGAAACTATAAAGGTTGACACAGGCCACCCAGTTCTGGTTTTCAAAGTGCTGGATGAATTCCGAAAACACTGACATATTTTTTTACAAAAATGCGTTTATTTAAAACCGAAAATTGAGTTTTAAATTCATGAATTGTAATACCTTATTGAAAATGTAATATCAAATCCAACTTTGAAAGCCGAATGTAACAGCGAGGTGAATACATATTTCCAGCTAAGAAAATAGGCAACATTTATTGAATGAACAGCGACTATTACCAAACTCCTCAATTTTGAAGAGGCAACACTAATGAACCCCTATCCTATTCCTTTGATTGGGAGTATGTAACTCAATAATATAGTAACTATCTAATTTTTTTCCCTTCAGAAGCAGCTTTGCTGAGGTCATGTAGTAGCTTAGCCTCATTTTATTTTTCAAATGCTCTAGGATGAAGTTATAGGTCTTCTTTAACACTGAAATGATGTATAAAATGGGTATTGAAGGCTTAATACCCAATTCCAAGAGCGCTGACAATAGAGTGAATATTTATCATTATTTAATTCAAATCATTAAGGACTTTTCCTGGAGTATTTAACGATTTTTCAACGATACGATGCTAGCTATTGTAGATTGCTTGACAATGAGAGCTTGTTTTGTTGAATTTCCCTATCAATTGAGCAGTGCAACCCTAGAAGGACATACAATTTCAGGTACTAGGATGACATCATAGAATTTCTCCAAAAGTCTAAGCATTTTTCCATTGCTGACCATTAGCAATTTGATGATAACTATCAGTTCAACCTAATTAGATCAAAATTTAATTTTTCGATATCAACTTTAGCACTTTCAGAACAATGAATACCAGCTCAAACTTCGACTACAGCTTCAGAGTGATCCTGGTTGGCAATGCTGCTTCTGGAAAATCCACCATGCTCATGCGCTACGCTGAAAATGAATACAAAAACAACTATCAGGCAACAATTGGCATAGATTTCAAAGTAAAAACGCTCATGGCTGACGGTAAAACCGTCAAGCTTCAAATATGGGATACTGCTGGACAGGAGGCCTTCCGCACTGTCACCTGCTCCTACTACAAAGGAGCTTCTGGGGTTGTGGTCTGCTATGATGTGACTGACAGAAGTACTTTCAACGCACTGGACGGATGGTTCGAGGAAATGGAGAAATACTGCAGCCAAAATGTGTCAAAAATTCTTGTTGGAACTAAAATCGATATGGGTGAGTCTAGCAGACAGGTATCATATGAGGAAGGTGCTGAGGTAGCGAAAAAGTTAGGAATCAAGTTTTATGAATCTTCATCAAAAGATAATATCAATATAAATGAAGCTTTTGATCAAATAACACGGGAGATGCTTAGCAAAGTTAAAGCCACTCCGAAAAACTCAAATGAAGGTCAGAAGGATAAGGTTCGATTGAATTCGCAGAAGAATGGAGGAAGTAAAAACAGTGGAGGTTGCTGCTGAAGCTAATAGTCTCTGGCTTAGTTTTTAGGGCACAGAGAAAAGGCAGAGTTTTGTAAATCGCGTATTTTGGATATGAGATATATGCATGTCAAATGAAAAAACTCGTGTACTAGATTTCTGAGAACTTTTTTTCATATTCATTGTAAATCGTAAGTAGAGGTTACGATTTCATTTAAAAAGCGAGAATATAAAATATCGGTATTTATGGGCTCTCAATTTCAAGGTGAGATGTGGATTTTGCTCGCTGGGAAGGAGATGATAGTCAGCGAAAAGCAACCGAAGTACTGATAATAGCAGAAATAATTTATTTAAGATAGGATAGTGCTTTCTCTCCATTTCTATTGTTTTCAATGCCTGATACTATTGATATAAACAAATAGTGCTTGCAAGATGGTATCATATGTTGAGAATCATGTTTTATTGTGGCAAAGTATTAACAGTGGCTATAGAAGTTGACGAATATACGTCTCTGAAGAAAATATTCCATCTCAGCCAGAAATGTATAACGTTTGAGGTCAGAGATATCATTCCTACAATGTTATTACGAGTCTTTCACTGATTCATGAGCAAACTATGGCATTATGGTGAGCTATTCCGATACATTGCGCCCTAACTCTTATCTGCTGTAAAAATAAGAGATCGTCTATCCAGAAATTAAGACCGCTTAACAGTTCAAACCACTTGACGCCGGCTGAATTTCGTGTTTGATTGACGCATTTTCAAAATTTTATTAGTTCAATTCAACAGCTAAAAAAAATTAAATAGCGGGATTTGCTTGTTTAAATGAAATATCCGCGCACAAGATCGCACAAGATCCTAAATAAATTTTCTCCCCTATTAAAGAATGAACCAAACAGAGAGCCTCACTTTTCAAGGACTTCGCAAAATATTTTCCAATGAGGTGAAGTCCATCGTCTGCCAGCTTCTAGATGTCGGAACTAAAGGCAAAAGCCAAAAATATAAATTCCAGTAATTGAATATGCAAGGTGTCTTCTAATTCCGTCTAAATCTATCTAGTGTCTCCCTTTCTGATGGTCACTCAAAAGTGCAGGCTGTCCTTGTTGAACAAGCTGCAAAAGAACTAGTCGATGGTCTTTCAAAACAATTGGATTTGAGTTCATAACTATGACATTGTAGGAAAAATAGGTCAATATTCAGTCGTGAAAATCGATGAATTCAAGACTTGCACAGAAAATGAAAAACCGTAAAAAAGTTTCAGCTTCTTTTTGATCAACGGCTCCCAAGGTTCGTGGTTGTCACTCGGTTATACAAGCTGTTTATTCAGCTTAAGCAACAAGTCGGTCGACCTATCGACTACACACTGTACGAGAAAAATAATGTAATTAATCATACTTCCATTAAAAATTCATTATTCTCCTGCATTTTAGTTTTTAAACCCCTTTGGAACCAATATTATCCTTGATCATTTGTTACAATCGACGGAAAAACAAACAAACCCTTCCGCCAGCAGCAGTGCATTCGCAAACATTTCTAATACAATAAGCAATCCATTTCAGCCCACAAGGCGAGAATCAGCTCCTGTGAAAAAGAACGCGAATACAATAGCATTTTTATCAGAAAATAGCCAATCTGAAGGGAAAAAACAGAAAAAAGCAATCGGGTACCTCTCTCCAGGAAAACCGAAAATCTCTGAGCTAGGGATTGAAGACTACGCTCCATTGAACACCCTAAAACAAAACCAAGCTTTTTTCACAATTAAAGTTAGAGTTACAAAGAAATCAGAGATCACGAAATACTCAAAAGTTGGGCATGAAGGCCACATGTTCGCTGTCAATTTAAAAGACTGTTATGGCAACGAAATCCGTGCGATTGCTTTTGCCCATAATGCAGATGCGTTTTTCCCGATCCTCATTGAAGGAAAAGTCTATGCGATTTCCGGAGGCCGAGTCAAAGAGGAGAACTCGAAATTTTCTGTGTAACAAGCTTTCCAAACAACCTAATTTTTTCTAATTGAGCTATTTCAGTACGAGCAACTCTTGTATCATTCACCTTACAGACAACACAAAGATCGTTCCAGCGGAAGACGATGGCACTATCAGTCGTGATATTCAGTAAGATATCCTGCTTTTCGCGGAGACGCTTACTAAACTCTTTTTTTCGTCTTAGATTTAAACTTATTAAAGTGGGAATGATAAATGATATAGAAGTTAACTCTATCGTTGATATCTTAGTGGCGATAAAGGTAATTTGAGAACCATGATGTCGTTTTCAAACAATAACCCTTCAGCATCTTGGAGAACTCACAGAAATTACCGGTCGTGATGGCACTCCTAAACTTAAAAGATCTATTACTTTATATGATGATTCAGGCTATACTATCGATCTGGTAAAAATGACTTTGATTATCTGTTTTTACGAGTGCTTTTTCCCAGCAAATATGGGGTGATTTGGCAAAAGAATGGAGCTATCCATTAGAATCTATTATCTTGCTTTCAGGAGTTCGCGTTACTTCCTTTGACCACTTCAAGCTACTATCCATTACGCCTTCAGTCACAAAATTCTACACAAAAGACTGCTTTGAAAAAGACAGCTTTTATGAAAAGAAGTTCACTGAACTCGAGGATTGGGTCAACGAATTTAAAAACACGCGAATCCAGCAGAAAATGGTTACGAAGGATAAACTCTCCTGCTGGACGATTGAAGAAATTCAGAATGCAGTTGCAACGAAGCTGGAAAACTCTTCGGAGACCTTATATTTCGAAACCCGAGCCTATGTCGCAGAGATCCTTCGCAAAGACCTCTTCTACCCATCGTGCCAAGTTTGTTTCCACAGGGTTATTCAAGTCGATTTCAGTAAAGAATACCTTTATATCAGTAAGAAAATCAGAATTTTTAAGGCTGGAGATGCCAGGTCTGCAAAAAAACGTTAGAGACAGAGCCAGTTTACAGGTATCTGCTCAAATTGCGAGTATCAGATTCAACTTCGAGTCTATGGGCCGATGTGTTTGGCGATGATGCTGAAGTTATTATGGGTAATGATTTTCTGGCTTGAAATTGTAATGTGAAAATTATGCTCGATAGGAATGAAAGCAAATGAATTGAAGGAATTTGTTGACGATTCAACAGAGAGCCAAGTTATAGAATTTATAAATCGTGTAGGACATAAAGAGTATAAGTTTATCGTCCAGGCGAAGAAGATGAAGGACGGGAACAGATATAAAATTTCTAACTTACGGAAAAATATAGATTATTTGAGTGAGGCAAAGGATTTGTTAAATTTGCTTAGTAAATATTGAGTTTTTATAGTTGATTGGATTTTAGATTATGTCATTATTACACTAACTATCTTAAATTTCTCTAATTGCCTATGAATCTATTGGATTTCAAAGCGCTCAAGTAGCCAATGACTACGTAACTATGGGTGCCTCACTTATTTTACAGAAACCTAATTCGCGTAGAAATTATTCTCTTCTTCAATTAAAATTATTTGCGCGTGCTCTTTTTAGTTGAAACCGATGAGATAAAACGAAATAAAATCTAAGGATGCCTTCATTACTTACCAATTGCACTAAATTTCTAGTCTCAAAAAGAAGAAAACTGTTTGTGTAGTTCCAGGTAAAATTTTACCTGAGATTTTCATTAGATAGAAACAGTGAGAAACTAAATGTGAAACTAAAAGATCATGAAAAAAAGTATTGTATAAAAACGCAATCTAAATAACACCAAAATTGAGAGTAGATTAACAGCCAAAAGCACATTCATTTCGAGAGATCCCACGAAGATTAGCATCTTCTGATAAAATGAGACTCGAAAGATAACCACTTAGAATCTTTTTTTCAGACCAGCAAGTTTCATCTTCAATTCGTTGTAAATTTGAGGGTCATATCGATCGTTCTTCTTGAAAGTTCTGAAGTAGCACTTTCGGCAGTAACCTCGAGCAAAGTGGATCTCATGCTCGCAATTCGTAGGTTTTTTGGTCCTTCCGAATTTCTCGTAGCATTTTTTGCAAAGACCTTTCGCATGGTGTTTCCTCCAAGGATGTGGGCAGGCGAGTTGTTTCTGTTTTTGAGGAAAGAGATTGAAAAGCGGTTGAGCTCTGGACTCTTGGTGTTGAATGTCCATATCACTTGAGTTATTGGAGTCAATATCGGTTTTTCTATTCACTTCTTCGTCGATTTGCTCGATTTTTACTTGGACTTGCTTGGCAGGCTCTTCTTCTTCGCATTTGACATTCACTTCAGGGCATTTAGTGAGCGCTTGAGAGAACTCTTGGGTTGGTTGAGAGTTGATTGGCTGGATCAACTGGTTGAACTCGGCAAGCTGTGAATTCATTCTTGAGATTGATGGGATAGAGGACATTGGATGGATCATCAGCTTAGTGTTGTTCTTGAGCTCTTCTTGAAGAATGGAAAGTGAGATCAGTTGCTTGATGTAGCCTTGCATGCTGCTAAGAGCAGCAAGGTTCATTTTCTTCTGCTGGAGTTCCATTTCAGCAGAGAGAGGCATAAAAGTTGTTTGCATTTTAGAAAAGAGGTAAAGTGATGAAGCTTTTTTTTGTTTCGCAATTGTTTTTTCTATGATTATATAAAAACGATCGTTGTCTTATATAGGCGGAGGCTCATGTAAATAAAAACTCCGCCGTACTCATACAAACGACTGTCAAAACCGTTTGTTAAATAGAAAACGAATATTTAACAAATTTGTGTGTTTTTGCATTGAGTTTTCGGTATGAAATTTTTATTAAAATCTGTTTACCTGAGTCTAACGAATTGCTCATTTATTTTTTCGCACTGGCTAACTAAAATATAACGTATTACTAAAGAAAATACCTCCCTGATTTTATTTTTTACGCTAACCGTTGATGACCAATTTCTATGAATTCGCAATTCTGATTTAATGTTCTTGAAGGAAATAATGGAGACAGCAGGCTGGAACTTTCAGTCAGGCTGATCAATGGAGGAGTTTTTGGGGTGAGAGGATATCTACACCAGCAACATTGAACGGTTGTGTTAAATGAAGCAATATTGGAACAGATTTATGCTTGCTTAGGGATTTCATGGGAAAAACGAAATAGTTGTGTGAGAATTAGGCTGACAAAGAAGGTTAAGACATTTTGTAGCTCAATATTCAATATATTTACAGTTTGATGTGGATATAGTCATAACAATTGATTATGGAGAGCTTAGGATTCATATTCCGAAAAATTATGAATGATGGTACTCAGAGAACGAGCTTTAGACGTTATTATGAAGCGAAGCTCGGGATAGCTCTTGAATGGGAGTTGTTATGATTCTTATATATCAAAGTCTGCGAAGTTAATAAAGCTCAGAAAACGTGCTTATTTTCATAATCAGCCGTTTTGTTAAAAACTTTAAGAAAAACAATCACTGATAGTTCCAATACGATCTTCCTGATTAAAAATAAATATGCCTTAAAACCCTTAAAGCTGATTCTGAGAAGAAGCAGAATAACTCTAGCGTGACCCGCCCGTGATCCATGAACTACGGCATATCTCTGTGGTTTGAGATTAAATTCCTATCAAGATGAAATTTAGAATATTGATTGATGCTTTGGCACTGGAGAGAGGAATCAACTCGAAAAGCATCAGGCCTGGTCTTGAGTAGATGTTATTTGATTTTCCTTGCTCTCTTTGTGAGTTTTATTCATTCTATGGGTAACATTTCCTTAATAATAAGAAGAAAAAGAGAATTGAATTGCTGCTCTGCATTTCGATATAAACGATAATCGACTTCGCAGAGCTCAAAGGCGAAACTCTTAGAAATCATTGCTTTTTCAACATATTTTTGGAGATGTGATCGTCTTCATTTTTTTATCCACCCAGCTGTGGGCCACAATCTGATTTTACCAATATAACTCAGATACGTCTGGTCTTCCTAAGGCAGATTTCGTTAGTAGAAACTCTGAAATCTGCATGTTTATCCATGGGCTTTTTCAATGTTTAGAGTGTTTCCTCGTTGAAATATGTGCAATGGGGGGTTGTCGCAGTTTCTCTCGCTTTGGCACCTAGTGTTGTGGGATTACTAGGTTACTCTCAATTGGTGTGCCTGTTGCCGGTAGATGTGCTCATCTTTGCTGATTTCCCAGCTTTGTTGATGATTTGTGGTGATACATTATCGGAGGTAGTTGCTTGTACCTTGTTTTAAAGAAAAAAGGGACCTAATACTAGTTTTCTCCTTATAATAGGTCTGAGTTTTTCATTTTGTTGTAAATGTTATATAGACCGATCTACATTAATGTTCTCTGTGTATTCTCAATTTCTATGAAATTGGATCGGTAGTATGGATTATTGTCTCTTTTTTTCCCCTTGTTCCTACAAAGCTACTATTCTGTTGAATTTAAGTTCGCAATACTCGATTTTCCATCTTACTATAAAGTCCTGTCATTTTCATTCAAAAATTACGTGAAAACAATAAATTAAAATATCATTAAATGGATTTTTTATTCATCCTAGTTCTTCGCAGATGATTAAGGAAATCGTCTTTGATAAGCACCCTATATCTGACTTCGATGCAGCAACTCAAGCCAGCGCACTTTCATTCAAAATAAGAGTCAATACTCTCATTGGAGACAAACCAAACTGCCTAGCTCTCATCGAATCTCTTTCAATTCTTGTACTCGGTTCTGATAAACCACTGAGAACTCTTCCTCCCCTAGTTATGCCAGTCGAACTCAATTCAACCGAACTAACTCGGGTTGCCACTTCAACCAGTGTCCCAGACCGAACCGAACCGGAAAACTTTACACTCGAATTCATTTGTCTCAAAACATTCAAATCAATCAAGCAGGTTCGAATCAGCCAACTTAAATATTCTAAAATGATCTTTCGTCGTGGTTTGGCAATGAGATTTATCTTGATTACAAAGGCAGGACTACAAGAAATATCACTCCTTAAAGGTCCGATCCGGCAAATCCCTCACGATAAAGATCCCGAGAAAACAACTGAATTGTATGATATGTGCTTTCTCGATACCAATACTCTCTGTGTTTGTGGAAACTTTCTTGGGATAAGGCTAATCGATTTGTCCAGCAGTCATATAGTTGATAACCCTCAGCAATATATCACTGAAATTGAGAGAGAAGAAAGATATTCGGGGATTAAATTCGATAAAAAGCATGGCTTGCTTCTGTTAAATTGCGCTCAATCTCTGCAAATAAAGGTGCTAAAAGCACAAGTAGGAAAAATCTTTCCTGAGATCGCCTCAATCAATCTAAAGGACTCAATACAAATCAATTATCTAGGATATAATGTCAGATTGAAAACATTGATTTTTTATTCACCCAGTTCGTTTTTATTGGCAGATTTGAAGCCATCTGCTGAAGTGGAAGAGCATGAATTGAAGAAAAAGGATATAATAAACGCGACTTTTGTACCTTCTTTAAATTCGATTATAAGTGTGGAAAGGAATATCGCAAACAGACGGTCTTTGCAATTTAATGTGGGTCTTTATAACCCTGAGAACTTGAGTAACCAGACGAACCAAAGGGAGCTGAGTGATCATAGAGAAAAGCATTTCCTAGTCTCAGCTGTCCATAAGATGGCTATCAGTCTCGCCATAAATTATTTTGACATTGAATTTATAAAATTTGTGAAGTTCGAACATGTGTAATTCTGAGAGATTGATACAAATCATAATCATACAGGAGTCAGACTCCGAATTCAAAGCATAAACTTATGTGTATTCTCTCTTTGGAGATGTTTTTTATTTCTATTTTATCAATATTCTCCTTAATGCAAGAGAAAAAATCACCAAGTGTGCATAAAAGTTCGTAGCATTCTTATGCGGATAATGAACAACAGACTATTTCCAATTGTTTAATGGTTGGTAATAATACGGGACGATAGAAAGAAATCCGTTGTGCTTTGCGGTGATTAGGATAATAGACACCTAATCGCAAGATATAGAATAAAGTTTATTTTGTGATGAGATATAGACTCCAAATCTTACAAAACCACTATTCCCAAAATATTCCTACCCTTGTTCTCACCTCGGGGAAACGAAACTATTTCTTCAACACCCCAGAAACCTTGCAGCGGTTTTTAGATGAGCATTCTATCAAACACTCTAAAGAGTCGCATTTTTTCTACACCCAACTTACCGCTAATCACGTTTCCGGCCTTTTCGCAGTATTAGAAGAACTTGGGAGGATGAAACTCAATACCAACGTCAAATTGTATGGACCTCCAGGGTTCTCTTCCTTTATGCTGAGCTCTAAATATTTGCTCAGCCGCCATTTTCTCAATTACAGCGCTTATGACTTTTTTACAAAGGAAAAAATCTTAGGTATCAGCGATACTGCCTACCTCAACAGTCTTCAAAAGAAGGCTGATTTTTTCGAGATATTCAATAACTCAGAAGAATTCCTTTCGAAAATGTCACCAGAAGACAGTTATAAAATAAATGACGCCTCAACAAGTATCAACCAAGATGGAATATTTCAAGATGATGATTGTACTGTTATTCCCTTGGAAGTCTACAGAAATGGAAAAACAGGCAAAGCTGTCGTTTGCTATATTCTGAAAAGTAAGCCGGGGCAAAGAGCATCCGACTTCAAGAAACTTGCACAACAAAAGTCGAATACTCAAGGCGATTCAGCATCCTCTGAGCCTGTACAGACGTATATCATTGCTGACTGCCCGGACTTAGCAAGCCTGGAAAAGTTGGCCCAAGCTCCGGAAATAAAAAGCCTTTATAAGGACCAAATTGATCTTAAAGCTGAAAAACTCATATCGATCGTCCACATGGCGCCTCTCGATGTTATTAGCTCTGATCATTACGTGCAATGGCTTCAAAACTTCCCTCCTACAACTCAGCACGTATTTGTGAATGAACAGATCAGTCAGCAAAATAAAACACAAAGCAAAGAGTTTAAACATTTTTCTGTGGTAGACTTAATGAACCACTATTTCTCAGAGCATGCTCCTGATTTCAAAGCAGTATTAGAGGCAGGTAAAGCATGCAACTTGCCGAAACATTTATCAGAGATGCTAAGCAGATCATCCTTTGATGCTCATGGCAAGAACCGCTCGACATCAAAAGATGCTGAAAGAGAGTTTTATGAGAAGAAATTAGCTGCAATCAAGAATCGAGCTAAAAAGGAAGAATTGTACAAAGAGTTTTATCAGCAAACAATTGATGAACTTGATTCTTTGAAAATGAGTCCTCAAGACGAACGTGTCATGAAGTTTTTCCAACAATGTGATCCAGAATTAATATTTCTTGGGACAGGATCGAGAAACTCCACGGCCGTGAGGAATGTGTCTGGAATATATCTGAGGTTTATTGAGCAAGGAGAGTTCGGGATTCTGTTAGACTGCGGAGAAGGCACTTGGTATCAGTTTAAAAATCATTTCGGTGTAGAAAAAGCTCGTGAATTGCTAAAAAAATTGAAGGTCATTTCCATTACGCATATTCATTTGGATCATCATATAGGACTTCTTGAATTACTGTCGGAAAGGAACAAAGTTCTTAAAGCAGAAAAAGGGCCTGACGATGGTGATAACACAGTTTATTTAGTGATTCCTTTCAATATGGCGCCATGGATCAGTCGTTATAATACATTGGTTGAAGATTTAAATTGTAAAATCGTATTCTCAGGCCATATCAATTTGAAAACAAGAACCTCTCCTGTTAAAGAGGAAGCGGCGACTGAGAATGACTCTTCGACAGAGCAAACTGCTTTCAATCAAGCGAATGCAGCAACTATGAAATTCGACTCCTACCAAGACATCAACCAGCATGAATACGTCCAGAAGATTGAGAAATCATCCTTTGAGCATGGAATAGAAATGAAAGAAATGCTGTACAAGACGCTGGGTATCAGTAGAATGGTGACTTTGGATGTCAAGCACTGTCAAGACGCTAATGCGATCTCCATTGAGCATAAGGATGGCTGGAGTCTAGTTTATACTGGAGATACTCGTCCTGTGCCTCGGTTTGCAAGACAGATCCCGGGAACAACCGTTTTGATCCATGAGGCTACGTATAATAATAAATATTTTGCAAATGCGCTATCAAATCTGCATTCTACCTACCAGGAAGCGATTACGGTTGGCATGGAATTGGATGCGTGGAGGACGGTGCTTACTCATTTCTCTTCATCAAAGTTTCGCTTAGATCAAAAGGACAGCCAATCAACAAAACTACCGCCAGGATTCAAAGAATATGAGAGGAAAAATACTGTAATCGCTTGTGATCATATGCGCTTTAGACTTTCAAAGCTTTTAAATATGCCTCCTATTTCCAAATTCTTTTATAAGCTGCAAGAGCCGTGAAATCATGGGTTGTAACTACAAGTATCTTTATATTCATTTGCTATATATGTAGTTAAAAACACGAAAACAGCTTATGAGTGAATGAATGAAACAATAGCTTTTGGTAGACACTTGAAGAATATCGAATTGTGTTAGTGAAAATTAGGGAATTGAAAG
>ENA-UOTZ01001629-UOTZ01001629.1-compost-metagenome-genome-assembly--contig:-NODE-1629-length-14526-cov-9.170669_pt1 | contig 14526 bp, 13 predicted proteins | sample MGYA00238144_ERZ746983 | MGnify/ENA primary metagenome ERZ746983 (study PRJEB28759, sample SAMN06268863) | compost metagenome | isolation source: single cell | place: USA: California, Emeryville, Joint...
CCTCCTTAAAGAGCTTCATATCGACAATTTGCTATTTTTCTTCCGCAGAGTTGTGAAACTCATTGAAAAATTGCAGGTGGTTTTTTCCTTTTTACACTGTTTGATTTTGTCTTCTGATAGGAAAAGGATTACTCAAGTCTAAAAAGTCAGCTCACCAACAGTTTTAGTTGGATTGATCTCAAACAGCAATTGGATCCGCCACCTCGTCTGGCCATTCCAGAATCGAAAACAAATATCAAATCATCCAAAGACACCAGTCCTCGAAGAACTCCAAGAGACAGCATTCCAATGGGCGACGATATAGAAGAGAAACAAAGGCTTGAAAGCCCACTAAAGCCTCGCTTAGTCACACCAAGCAAATCTTCATCCCGATTTTTGACTCCGCAAAGAGATCTCTCAACTCGACCGCATTCTCTCTTACCTTCGATTCAACAGGCAACTGTTTCTCTGACGAAGAAGAGAGAAGACTCACCGATCAGATTGGTGAGTAGGCAAAGTGATGAAAAACCCCGTTCGCAAAGCACAAAGCACTTGAGGATGACCCCAAGCAAACAAAATATCGTTCTGGAACCGCTGGCTCAAAAAGGAAAAATGGGTTCGCCTCAGGGAGTAGGAATAACTCGAACATCTACTCCTAGTTTTAAAATTATTAAACTAGTCAAGTCTTAATAAATACCTTGCTGTAATTAAACTATATACAATCTGCAAACGTAATGATCTTTTTCCAAATATTATTATTTCATTGTGTCTTGCTGTTCAAAAATCGAGAGGTAGAGCAGAAAAAGAATCGTCAGTTCTTCAGAATTTTATGAGCTAGGCAAAGCTCGTATTACATTTTTCTCTCTCGTTTTTACTTAATTCACAGTTTATATGAGGATTTTTGTAAGCAGAGCCTAACAACAGGGCTTATCTTATTGTTAGACTTAAAAGGTAGAGTAGAAAACATTTTTATTTAAGTTACAGCTAGATGTTGTATTACAATAATAAAAAAAATCGAGCAACACGAATTAATCTACGAACACCATCTAAATTTCCCACAGAAGAAGTTCCACAGCGACGGTTCTGACGATTTCTCATCCGTGAATGGAAGAGAAGGTTGAAAGTAACGCGACTCGTAAAAATAACTCTGTTTTTCAGTTCTAAGTAGCTCTTGGATTTCAGTTTTATTACAATGTTTCTCAGCAAGCTCGAATGCCGTTTTACCCTTCTTAGACTTCCTCTCAGGATTAGCCCCATGCACTAAGAAAAACTGCACAAGTTTTTTATTCGCTCGTCTCTGCGTCTCACTCAGCTGGATTTTCGTTGCACAATACTGCATAAGCAAGGTATGTCCTTTGTCTTCATCAACAACGACGTCTATGTCTGCGCCTCTTTGTAATAACATTTCAGCCATTTTCATACAAATCAACTGGTTTTCATAAGCATTCACTTCTTCATGAAACCTGGTAAAGCATAACGTCAGCGGCAGCTGCTCAAAGTTCGCTCTTTTATTGACGTCGGCATTGCGCTCTAGCAATAGCCTCACAATTTCAAGATTACCAGCTGCACAAGCGACTCCTAATGGAGTACATTGATATTCATCAGAAGGCATGTTGACATCGATTGTTTTATTATCGAGTAGCAGCTTTGTGCATTCAAGTCGACCCAATGAGGCTGCGCAGATTAACGGGGTGATTTTGTTGTCTATTTCGACCTCTTTGAACTCTTCGAGAAAGTTTAGATCGCAATTTTGCAGTTTCATCGCTCTGAGTTGGACGGTGTCATTTCTATAGATCAAGTTGAAAATTTTTTGCTGAAAATGTTATTCGATTAGAAAAGAGAGGTGAGGGCGAGGAGGTACCTTCCATGATGGTTGATTGCTATTGCTGCTGAGAGTAGATTTGAGGTCCTCTCCAGTCTGACTGTATTTTATCATTTTTTAATTCGCTTCAGAGATTTTTTATATAACTCCGCAAATGAAGTAATAAGTTGTCAAAATTTAATTTTTCTCTTACGAATCGAGATCAACTTTTTTAATTTAGTGTGTTTACTTACTCAAATAAATAAAACGCGCTTGAAAGCTCTCATTCACTTTTTGATCCATGTTGAACCGCTTTCGTTTTAACTTCAATTTCTAATGACTCCAATTAGGTACCGTAGAGGGTAAAGCTAAGAAAATCATGGCAGTTTTCGCTTGTGTACTTTTATTCCTATTTTTCGATGCATAAAGTCAGGCCTCGTGCTCTTGCCTCCCAAAGAGCTGGTAGTGGACGAGACAATAGGTGTTTCCTAAAAGACTTTGAAATTAGAATCGATAGATAATGATACTTTCAACAATCTTCAATTCTAATGATAGAGCTGTTGAAGATATCTTAATTTTGGATTCATATAACCTCCTTTTCGAGAGTAGAATCAAGTGTCATAAATTATAGACAGTTTTCGAATTAATTCTAACTCGCTCTGAGCGATAATAGACATTATATGGACCGCAAGCCAAAAACGATCAATAAAAAAAGTCTAAAAACAACCACTAATAAAGCTTGCTTAAAATGAAAGTTGCTCGGGATATTTATCTATTTCTTCTTTTTGCCGCCTTTCTTTTTCTTTTTCTTTTTGGCAAACGGATTTTCCAACAATCTACTGCCCATACTTGGGATCGAAAGCAAATCTGATTTTGGGATTAAATCTGGCACCACGATCGATTTTGTCACGGTTGTAAGAGGAACATTGATTTTAAACCTAGCCAACTTCTTTTTAACTTCATCGCTTTCCTCAATCTGCAAGTCTCTTCTTACTTCCATCGAATCATCTAGTATTCCCGAAAACGGCCTTCGTTTAGGGTCCACACGCGATTCATACACCGAAAGAGAAGGGCTAACACTTCTTCCAGCTGTCCTATCAACAGTTACAGCTTCTTTTGCACCTATCAACCCTCCATAAAACATTCTAAAATTTTGAACATTCCTCCTCTGAACCTGCTCTTCAATCGACATCGGCCGCTTCCGATCGATCTGCTGTCCAGTTTTGAAATTCAACGGCGACTGTTTCGCATAGTCAAACAGCCCTTTCCCCTCTGTACTTACAGGCCTTTCACGATACACTGTTACATCGGTTTTTTGCCGAATATCTATATCGGTCTTATTCAATACTTCGGTTCGATCATCATCATCGTCTCCAAGGTCAACACGTCCATTCGGAACATATTTCTCTATCGCAGAGAGATTATTACGATCTGGTGTTTCTGTCCTCTCTCTTCCACGGTCCGGGATTTTGAAACTAGTATTTGCTATCAGTGACGCAGTGCGAGGACGAGGCAGAAATGCTCTTCTTTGGAATTGGGAAATATGTCTCATCGACTCATTCTTCCTGGAGATCTCATCGTCAAGACGGCCCTTCGCATGTGCCCATTGGTCCATAAACGCGCCGATCTCTTCCTTCTCGCGTTTTACGTTGATTCTGTTGTGCTGATAGTCGCGCCAGCGTTTCTCCAACTGTTTTTCATATAACTCTGCATCAGGAGCGAAGTACACATATGTGGAGCGGTCTTCCATAGGAAGCTGCTGATTTCTCACTTTCTGCACGTAGCCAGTCAGCAGGTCGCTTCCAAACGTTTTCTTAACGATGATTTTTTCTCCTTCATCAGCTGCAGCATCGCCTTCGCCTTCCTCTTTCTCTCCATCATCTGCATCCTCATCAGCTGGTTTTGCTTCTTCTTCTCCAAGTTTCTGCTCCTCAGTGCCCTGTTGTGCGGGTTGGTCTGGTAGAGTTGGTTTAAATCCCAATTCCTTCAGCTTGAATGGCACAATAGTTTGTTTTACACCTTGGTACATCTCTACCGGAATGGCTGGACGCATTGTGTTACGGGTTGAGGATGCTCTCGTGCTTTGCCTAGAAGTTGGCTTCACGTGCTCATTAGGTAAGTGTCTATCAAAAATCTTTATTCTATGCAGCATTAGCGATCTTTTCAATGCGAATTTAGAAGTACTTATCATAAGGAGGCAACGCACCATCATTCTTCGATCTGGCTCCTTCTTCATAATCTTTCAAGATTTTTTCTTTAAATACACTGGGAAGAGGTTCTGGGCCTTGCATGACTTGTTTGAGTTGAATTTTTTCTTGGGTTTTGCCCTCATCTTTCGATACGCGACTCATTGCTGAATGCGAGCGAGTTATAGGAGAGGCGTCTCTTGACTGACCACCCTCTTTTCTTTGAATTTGATCATGGTACCATTCATTGGCTTTTTCAAGGAGTTTCGCTTGGAGCTCAGGTTCGTGTGTGTTGCAAATAGAACGCAGCAGGTTCCTCAAACCTTGGAAGAGCGTAGCCTTCCAGCTGTAGTTGATAATCTCATTATTTTCAGCAATTGCTTCTCTGACCTTCTTGTTAAACGATTCTATTTCTCTCTTGAGAGTTTCAAACACGGGATTTTTATCCACTGTGATCGAAACAAGAAGTTTTGTATCAACGATTTCGTATTTTTCAAACTTGGGACGATATTGTCGAAGTCTGTTCAGTTGCTTCTCAGATTCCTTCAGTTGGTCGTCAAATTTGCGTGGCGGCGGCCGCCCAATTCCGGCTATGAATATGTCGGCCATTGAAAAATATCAGAAGCAGAAAAAATTGAATTAGCTATGATTTTTAAATGTTAATTAATATTGTAACAGATTTGAATCAATGACGTTGACTAAAATGGACTCAAGTATAAGGAAAATCCCACTAACATAATCATGATTGAAAATCAAACAAATGGCGGTTCTACTGAAATGTAAGTCCTCGTAAACCAATGAATTTTTCGAAATAATTCTAATAAGTATGTAACTTGGTACTCGCTCTATTTCTTGAACATTACAATTATCGGTCAAGGAGGGATGCAATTAACAAATGAAGGGCACTGAGTGTCAATTGAGTTGGTTTTTTATTGAAAATTGCAAATTAAGGCACGCTGCCATTATACATTTAACCTGTTTTTGCTCATTTTTTGAATTGCATCGATGGTAGGTTTGATCTTAGTTTGTCTACAAGAGCCGATAAGTTTTAGTGAAGAGACGGACGATACAGCTGATTACTAGCTACTTGAGCTCTATAGGAAGACATTTTGAAAATGCATTCCTATAAGAGAACTGAATTGACTTAATTTATCAAGTCCTTGTCAAAGGTATACAACCAATCGCTCTAAAAGCAACCTACTAACCAGAAAGCTCAAATATTATAGTATCTCACGATCTAATATTACAACAGAAACGGGGTGATGCATCTTCTTACTTTCTTAAGATTTAAGAGTTTTTTCGTTCCATAGAGCCAAATAGACGAATAGAAAGTTCAATTTGAGTGATTCTACAAAGTTGAAGGCGATTTTCATAGGAGTGACTCCTTGAAGTTCAGAGATATCGTATTCGCATCGAAATAACTTCAACTGCGAGTGATTCCTGACTCAGGATAAATCGGAATCTCTCATTCCTAATTTAACAATTTTTTAAATTATAATAGTACTTATCTCTCTCTCATTGACTTTTTTAATTCCAAAAGAACATTATAACTCTAATTTCAATTTTTCAAAATGGACATTGTCAAATACATCTCGAACTTGAGTTTCTTCAGGGTACGGGCCTGCAGGCAGATTCCGCTCATGAATGAAAGGTACCACAACCGCTTTCTCATAATTGGCGGAATCCTCGAAATGGTTGTCGCGCTCTTGTACTATTTTTGCACAGGGATCGTTTCCTCTGTCCCTTTCATCAATTTTATTACGATGTTCGTGTTGCTGAGGAAGAGGCAGCCCTTTGCGATCAAGCTTCATACTCTAATCTCTAACGTTGTCTACTTTTACCAAATAAAGAATACAGAAACAGACATTTTTACAGCTCCAGTTTTAATGATCATCGCTATGATAAAGGTCAGTATCCATACACGGTGCATCCTGACGAGTACTCTTCAGTTTCTGGTTTGCTCTATCATGAGCATGTACGTACTCGAAAGTCACTATAAATCAATATTTTTCGCATTCTCCAAAGAAGAATTATGGGAGTTATTCTCCAGAAGCCTTCGATACTCCTATGTTATGTCTGGACTCGCAATGGTTTACATCGCTTTTTACAATCTGCAAGGATGGACATTCATCAGAGAGGTTGAGAACTTACAAGGGTCTTTGGATCAAGTTAACGAGCAGCTCAAGAGTAAAAACGAGGATTTACAGCGTACAGTTAGATTGAAGGATCTATATGTATTGACCTTCTCTCATGAGTTGAAGAACGCCTTGAATGCTCTGCTTGGAAACATTGAACTCTGTATGATCGAATGCAAAGAGACAAAGATTGTTTCTCTTCTCCAAAGTGCTTTCGCAAGCGGACAGTCGATCAGCAACTTTGTCCATAATATGCTAGAAACAGGAAGAATCGAGAACGGGTCCTCTGAGGTTGTGCCTGAGCCAACGGACGTCCCATCGTTTTTACAGAAAACATGGCAAGTTCTTAGAGAAATGATACGAAACAAGCGCCTTGATGGCTCGCTTTCAGTTTCGGCAAACCTTCCACGATGGTTGGAGCTTGACGCGCAACGACTGCAACAAAAGATCCTGAATTTGGTCTCAAATGCGGTTAAATTCACAGAAAAAGGATACATTCGTGTCTTTGTAAGCTGGGAGAAGAATTCTTCACTCACTCGCCCTGGTAGCGCAGAAATCGTCGATTCTGAGCAAGCGGAACCACAGCCACTCAAATGGTCTCCAGAGAAAAAGTTCATACAGAGCAATTGGGGGCATACACTCACATTGGAGAAGAAAAGATGGGTAGAAACCGAAAAATTCCAGGAGAAAATCTCTGAAGGCGAGGAAGGAACCCTCACGATTCAAATTATTGATTCTGGCTGCGGTATTCAACAATCGCAAATTACAAACCTCGGAGAAAAGCTTCCTTTAGGAAACCAAAGCAACGAAGCGCGCAACAGAGGAAATGGTTTGGGACTTTGGATCACAAAGCAGCTTCTCCTGAAACTGAAAGGCGAACTCTTAATCCAATCCAGAGAGTCTCAAGGCTCGACGTTTACTATGAAAATCCCAACAAAACAAACTGGTCCTTCTTCGCTTTCCTTGAGCTATATCGAGACTGCAGCTTCATTAAGGATGCAAGGTAACAAGGATTCTATTACAAGCTTGAACTTGAGGAATACACAATCCCTCGGCCGAAGTATGATTCAAACGCAATCAGAAAAGAAGGTTCTTATTGTCGATGATGACTCTTTTAACGTCGAGTTGATGCAAAATTTCCTGAATAAACTTCAAATTCCTTACTTCACTGGATATGATGGGAAAGATGCGATTGATATTGTTAGAACGAACGCGGCGGATATCTCACTGATAATAACTGATAACTATATGCCTGGTATAACTGGGATCGCTGCGGTACCTCAAATCCGAGAAATTTACAGAGAAAAAGGCCTGCAGCAAATCCCGATATTCTGTGTGTCTGCTGACGAAACAGCAAAATTTAAAGATGAGTGTAAGGAGGCTGGCATGAATGGATTGCTAAGGAAGCCTCTAGATTTTGCGAGGTTCAGAGAGCTTGTATTGAAGCATGCTTATCTTGTTCAATAAATTGGAAGAAGGTCGGGCGGAGGCCGTTAACTTGTGTTTTTTTTTTCAAAAATTAGTATTGTGTTACATACATCAATGTGATATTCTATTCACTGAATGGTTATTTTCAAAATTTGGTCTATTTATATATGCATTTGAGTCTCTCTGTTCTTCTCTGTGTTATACTAAATGATTGTATTCAAAATTGAAATATGAAATCCGCTGAATAACCATCTCCTCAAAATTTTCAGGTTATCTGTCGACACTGAACTACTTGCGGCTATATAGAATATTTATTATGTACTCCGCTCTCTCAGTTTTCTCTCCTTAGACTATATATCCTCTAATGAGAATTCAATTGTTGTAGTAGTAAACTGGGTTCATTGATTTATCAGCCCCGTTGGCCACCAACTGAAAGAAGTAACGAGCTGCTTTGCTGCTCAATGAACCAATCTCAAAGCAATTTTATGCCTGAATGGAATGAAAACAGCTGTTGCGATTGGATATTTGATTCATGCCTCCTGAGTAGAATCGGAAACTCTTTGGCCCCATCTATTACAGAAAGCGCTGAATATTTACGGGAACTCGTATTGAATATATAAATCTATACTGGGACGATACCAAGAGGATTTGACTTAACTTTAAGACCATATTCCAAGATCATATTTGAATTTGCCAATGCGAGTTAATCCAACTAAAGGCATGGATTTTTCAAAATTAAAAACAACTAATTCTGTTAACAGACCTATTTAATTACGTGACTCACCATTCGATAACAAGAAAACACCCGCCTTCTCAAAAAGCCCATTATTATGCGGGTTTTGGGCAAATTGTTTTTATTTTTGCCTCGTGATGCCCTTAAAACCCGTTAACTATAGAAATGAGACCACCTTTTGGATTCACGATCTCTAGCCTCAAATCGAAAGAAAAGAGAATACAACCATATCAATCTTTTGAAGTTAAGCACATTGAGCTAAATCATCGAAATGACACCAACTTATATTTCTAGAAGCTCTGTGTTCGTTGCTTACTTTCGATTGCCTGACAAAAAATTTCCATGGTTAGAGTCAGCTGCACTGTCGAAATATTTAAAATAGCATTATCAGCGTTTAGAACCTTTGCGAAGCAGTAATTTAATGAAATAACTTTTATTTTTGCATCCGAAATGTTTTGATTAAGGCGCTACTCTTTTTATTTACGACTTCGATATTTTATAATTTTTAGAATGAAGAGCAATTTAGTCAAAGTTATCGCGCTTATTGGAGTCTTAGGAGTTGGAACCTTCTCCCACGAGAGACTGGATAGCCTCATTCCAAAAAGCATCTCAGTCAACTTTCTTGTTAAACTTTTCTCTTTTTTCATGCTTGCTGCTGTCTTTTGGGCGTTTTGGGAATATGCGGAAAATTTTTTAAAGTTTTTCAAAATCTCTCGCAATACCTCGAGGAAATTCGGGACTCATTTGAAGATCGAGGGAAAGGTGTTCAGCATAGCTTATACCCAGAAGGACGACTTTTGTGCTATGTGCCTTGACCATCTAAAGCAAGATCGGGTGGTAACGCTGCCGAACTGCGGTCACAAGTTTCATATTCAGTGTTTTTTGAAGTGGTATTTCATCCGCAAATCTTGCGCCACCTGCCTGACACCAATTGAATAAACGATTCATCAGCTTAACGACTGAAATTTAATGCAATTATACAAAGAATTCTCACTTTTAAAGATTTTATATCCTTTGCTCTTTGAACTTATCTTGGTGTGATTTGTATTATAGACAGCTCAATTCCGAGTTATTCATATGTATATCTGTGAAAAATCTACCGAATGGACTTTCAAGTGGTGATTAAGACCTTCACTCAGTGAATGCAACAGCCTCAGTGATAAGTTTTTTAGGGCTTTGTTCGCTCGCTTCTTTGCAACCTCAAAGGAGCACAGCGGAGTTTGTTAACAGATACAAGTTTGGATCAGACATACTGGAATCCTCCTCCAAAAGGGAGTAAAACTTCAAGTCGCAGGAATTTGTACTTTCTCTAATCGTGTTCAATAGTGTTCGCAGTTTGGATAAGTCGTTCTGTTTTAGGAGTGTTTAGAAAGCGAATATTACTCGATTCTTTATGAGAGAAAAAAAATATAGATTCTGAAAAAGGAGTTGTAAGCTTGTTTTGCTAATATTTTATGCAACTGAATGCTTCCTTTAGAATAAATTCAAATACGCCATAATCGATCAAATATGCAGCCATGAGAGCAGCTCAATATCAGTTAAAGCCATTTCGCAGATAAGAAAGACGCAATTAACGAAGCCTATGCTTATTAATCTCAATAAATTTTGGAATTATTTTATTTTTATTTTTTTGTTTTACTGGGGTACAATCGTACCAATGTGGAACAAAGTTACCCATTCTAATCGAACATTAGAGTTTTTTCCAAGCTAATCCTAAATTTTTTCCAATTTCCTTTTTTCGACTAATGATATTTCCTGAGGCTAATGATGCTGAAAGCGTTCTGGGAGCTATTGTTCATAATGAATATCTTGAAAGACAAACATTCCTACATAGCATCATTCAAAGGTAACTAAAAATTCCTTTTCAATGTACATTCCCGATCTCTAGCTCGTAGGCCCTTCAAATTGGTGTTTCACCTCAATTATTTCAGCCAGCAAGTTAACTTTGCATCGTTCGCCAGTGTTTTTATAGCCTTTCATGAGTAATTTCCAGCAAAATTTTGCTGGACCTTTTGGATTATTTGTGTTTCACACAAAAACCTGATTTAACCAAGTCTCCAATTTTAATCACACCTCTAGAGAGTGTTGATCTCCCAGATCAGCCTGATCATCCAAATCAGATTATAATTCACTAAAATTCTAGAGGACAAGTTGGCCAAATTTCTGCTACACTGAAAAATGTTGATAATCTTGAAATAAGTCTGCTCAAGCAAATGACCCTTTCCACTGATATTTCTCAGAAGAGCAACACAAAAAACCGACTTAAAGCTTCTGAAATTCAAGGGATTTCCGCTGTTCTGTTGCAGAGTGTGTGGGAAATGCTCCAAGTTGAAAAGCGAATTATTATTATAACCCACATTTTTTTTTTTTGTCACTCGAAAGGCTCAAGAATCCAGCATGGTAACCTTAAGCATGCCGACCAAAATGTCAAGCTTCTCGAGAAAATTGGGAAAAAAACTGCCTAGAATTCACAATAACTCCCATGCTATGCTGAGAATACTACTGGCTCATTACAATGGTTCTTTGTCAGTGCATCTCAAATGACAGAAGTAAACTACATCCAACTTGCACTCTAGCAACATATCGAATGATTTTCCTAATTTACCTTATGAGAGATCATATAAAAATTCTGCTGTTCAGATATTTTCTTGTGTATGTGTGTTAATTTCTATCCTCTTATATCACTTAAACAACAGTGCTAAATGCGTTTAATCTACAAGAACACATTATATCCAACGTAACGGAGAACTACTTGGCTAAAATTTACATCTCATTTATTAGTTTGGCTTTTCAGTTCAATTTAATGAATACATCTATCAAACTAAACATGGCCATCTGCTTTTAAAACACAAAATAAACCCAAATTTTTCTCAGACTGCATATAAAATACAATATTGAATAAAAGCACCACAGAATTTCGAAAACAATCTTATTGACAAACTACCTCCTAAAAAATCTAAAGTTCTGGAAGTCCTGTTGACTCGGTAACGGATCGTGTACTCCCAATAAGATGAGCTTTGATATCGCTATCTCTTATTCCTTCTGGTGAGGTGTGCTTCTCCTCATCACAGCTAATCCTCTTCCTTCGGAAACAACGACACCAGGACTCCTTGATTTGGTTCAGCAGGCGATGAGATACTCCATACGCGAGCGCGTTGAAAAATCCCTGAAGAAGCATTAGATTGAATAGGACCTCGAATGAGGTTTCATCCATCAGCTTCGGGAAAAAGGTTATGATAATCTGATACACAAGCATAGGCATCCAAGAAATAATGAGCAGGACTGGAAATAGCATCAGTGAGATAAACTTGTGTTTTGAGCGGAAAAGCCCGTTCATAACGCTCGAAACAACACAGTAGCAATACGTAATGTAGCCTGCAGTTAACAAAGCTGGAATAGAAAGACTGATAGCAAATGGCAGGTCGAATGAACCTCCATTTATGTGATGATAGCAATAGCTCTTCTCTGTAGTTGCGTCGTTATAGGCCTTGAATAATTGGATGAAATAGTCGTAAATGGAAAATAAGATCGGTGTGAACTGCGAGATAATGAAGTACTTTCGTAGGTTTCTCCTGATTGTTTGATCATCTACGTTACAAAACATGCTTTTAAGAGCATGAGCAAAGCATGCTACCCAAAAGAAGCTTGAAATGGTTCCGTACTGGCTGATCGCGGCTGCAAAGGCGCAGATTTGATCTGTTTTGTCCTTGAAAAGAGCCGATGTAGGAAAAATGAATAGCAAATCCGCGATTGAGATCATAAGGACGATGAATCCTAATGGCCTTTTATATGTTTTGAAGAAAGCGGAGACAATAAAAACGAAAAGGACTCCAACTGCAGAGAGGCTGATCGCTATGTTAAACAGGAGTCCATTTGCGATGACCATTTGATTAGGCTCCTCTAAAACATGTTTTTCGTTCATATTTCCAAACGTTGTTATCGGCTTTCCAATAAATCGAATTATCAGGTAATCAAATAGAATAATGAAATTTGGCCTTTCCGTAGCTAGTTTGTCCTCCGAAGTATTGAAAAAATTGTGAGCTTATGACAAAGAAGGAATAGATCAGCAATTAATCGCACAAAAAAACCCTTTTGCATTGAAGTTGAAGAGAATTAATAAAAAAGCTAAGCTAATATTACTTTTGTGGAAGTTTTGTCTAGAGCCATAGTGGGTTAACTTTTCGTTATAAACTCTCAGCGCTTCCAATCTAATCTCCAAAGTTGGCCTTTTCAGTTGCGGTTTCTGGTATGGCCAGGAGGTGGAATAAAAGAAGCATGAATTGTTAGTGTTATTAAGTTCGAAAATTGAAAAGTTTGGAAAATTTAGAAAGTCGTTTTCTAATTAATCAATTTCATGCAGCTCGTATTTCCCTGATTAAAGACACAACAATTTAGTTTCAAGGCTTGCTTTGTGATTATATACTGTATAAGCTATACATAATATCTTCCAAATGAAAGTCCATTTTGGCTTCACCCTAAGTTTAAGGCGAATCCAAAAGACTCAATAAAGATAATGATACTAACAAATACCTTTATCAATAGACAATACGTAGATAGATTATAGATATTATTCCTACCTTGACTAATATCAACCAATATTACTTGCTCCAATATTAGTACTCTATCGAGATTATTAGACCTGTGGTAATTGACTCGTTAATATAAGTCTTCATCTCTAATAAATTTTTGGATATTAGGATTAGCTCGTTGCCAAGCAATGAGTGGGTTGTTGATGTCGTTTCTGAATGCCCTTAGTTGCCGGTTTAGCATCTCGTTTTCTTCTGCTTTTAATTGCATCTCTCTGTAATCGTTCTCTTCTTTAATATCTTCGCCATTTGCAGCCACATTCGTTTCCACTAATCAAATGACCACTATCAGGACTTACCAATCGCATTAACCACCAATACCTTTATATTTATCGAATTTGCTTTCTAATTTCGGTAATATTTGGTTAGGGTCTAACGCGTTAACCCCTGCACCAAGCATATTCACGTCTTTATCATCCATCTTGATCATTTTGTCTCTTACTCCTAATTCTCCTCATTTAGCTTGCAGAAAAAGCTATAAAAAAGACCTAGTCCCATGCCATCGTATTGATAGTTGCTAAACCTTTCTGTATTCATTGGCATATTCACATTTCTATTGAGATTTAGATGCTGACTCATCGGCAGGTTTCTGTTTGCATTCATATTATAATTTTTCATTTGCTCCTCTGACAGATAACTCCCTGCCATCTGCATTCTCTGCGTCCCCAATACATTTCTTTCATCGCTCTTAAAATTTGAGGGTGGAAAAAAAGGAAATTGAAAATTCTGAAAAGCTCCAAACTGAAGGTTCATCGCAGGATCTGAGACAAAAAAGAACTTACTCAAATGCATCTAATTTCACAATTACTTGCAAAAGCACTTGAATTGCCGCCAATGATTGCTCTGTGCAGCATTTCAAACCTCCGTTCGTTTACTTCTTTCGATTTTGCTATTTCTTGATGCAGGAGGCGAATTTGCTCATATTGGATGCTGGACTGCTGCTTCAGTTGCTCTGCAATTTCAGCGAATAATTGGAATTTCTCATGCATTTCGGCCAATAGCACTATTGGCTCTGCGTTGCTATTGCTCATTGAAAATTTCCCTTGACTTTGTATCCGAGGACCTTTTTCTAGCTCCTCCTTGGAAAAGAGTTCATCGCTGAGGTCCTCTTCGTCCGATTGGTCTCTCTTGAGCTTCTTGATCCTGTGGAGATGAGCTCTAGAAATTACACAAGAGATAAGCCTTTTCCTTTTTGATACAAACTACTTATTATTTCTTTTGAACATTGGGTGCGAGAAGCAATTTTCTGCAGTGTCTGATTTAACCTTGTGGAAGCCATACATATTCAACTGTATGACATTGAGACAACGATCCCCAAAAAAAAAATTTGAATACTTGTCTGATGAAGGATGAATAATTGCGGTGTTTGAAGAACTGCGGTAAAACATTCGCTGAGAATGAAGCAACATCTAATATGAGGAAACAAACTCCATCTGGGTCCCAGCGTATTGAATCCTGAAAGTCTGGGCTCTTTGATCAGAGAGTGAGCTGTGGGGGGTGAGAATGGCTTATTACTTCAAGAATTTGATAAACTTTTGCGATGAAAGGGGAAGCCGAGCTTGTGCGGCCTCCTTTTTTAGGTATTTTTATAGACATGTAAGTGATATCCTTATACTGTTTAAAATAAAGTACACTAATTAAAGTTGTTTGTTGTTTGGTTTTCACTCGATTAGGATTG
>ENA-UOTZ01001630-UOTZ01001630.1-compost-metagenome-genome-assembly--contig:-NODE-1630-length-14513-cov-21.967235_pt1 | contig 14513 bp, 7 predicted proteins | sample MGYA00238144_ERZ746983 | MGnify/ENA primary metagenome ERZ746983 (study PRJEB28759, sample SAMN06268863) | compost metagenome | isolation source: single cell | place: USA: California, Emeryville, Joint...
TCTTAGAAAAAGAGGCAATTATCTCACATATAAATGGACTTTTCTCATACATTGAGATTATTTCATTCCCAACGTCAACATCTAATTAGAAATGAAGGGGTTGAATGTGGTCCAGTCTAGCTGCGGGCAGTGTTGAACTGTTCGGGTTTTTAGCGCTTTCAAGGCTGTAATATCGGTTTAAATCTCAAAACTTTTTAGTTCGCTTTTTAGTAGCTGTCCGTTTTTTGCAGCCTAAGCTCTAAATTTATCTCCTCATGGAAATGGGCGCATTTCCATAAATACTAAGTTTAGTTTTTGTTTCTACTGCAGTCTGCCTGGAGAGAGCAACATAGAGTGAGCTAAATACTAGTCAATGAAGCATGCTTATGACATTGATGAAGAAGAATCCTTTTTAAGTTTCTAATAGGTCCTAAACAAAAAGGGCAAAGCGCATGCTATTTTGCAGAGTTGTTTTTTCAAAAAACGTTATGGCTTCAATTCTCCTTATGCAAGTAATTAAAGTCTTTTTTGGGTTTTCCGATTTATCATGTAATATTCTGGAGCAGAAATTTTTGAAATTGTTATTATCAGCAGAGAAAAGCTCTATTCTAAAATAAATAAACATAAATTTACTTGATCATGATGAAATTTAGAGTTTATGCAATTTTGATTTTCTTCCTGCTTTTAACTCAAATAAAAACCAAAACTCTAACCGTAGACTCCAAGCTTTCGATGCCATCTGGGTCTTCCTACCCGAGTCTCAAGCAGGCACTTACAGCTCTTTACGGAACAGATGGATTTCTTATTGATGTAAGCAATACCATTACGATCCTTCCAACAAAGACCCTGCAGTACTTCATGGATGTTCCTATGAATGGAACCTTCACTGGTGCCGGATCAATAACAATAAAAGCTCAGAGCGTTCCGTCGGTAGTGACAAACATGGGTGTGTGCGATAATCAACTTCCTCCTGTTAAAATCACAGGCACTTCAATTCTAAAAGCTTACAATCTAGCCTCATTTTCAATTAATGGCATCAAACTGATATATAATAAGGCTAACTCCAACAATGAACTTGTTAACATCACAAATGTTACGTTCTCAAGCAGTTGTTTTGACAACTCTGAGCCTTTTGCGCTGGAGACTCCAGATGTGTTTACAATAAAAAATGTGACAAATTTCACGATGGCGAAAGGTATTTATTCGCTGGACGCATATAAGACGCTTTGGATAACACAGTGTCAACAACTCACAATTAGCCAGCTCATTTTCGACCCATTTCCTTGGACAAGCCAACAAATCGTGCCAGCTTTCAACATCTCAAATGATGACGACACTACCGTAAGTACAGAGGTCACAGTCTCCAATATTCAATTGAATGCACTTCCAGGCAATGCTATGATTCCCATGCCTCAACTAATCTGGGTTTCCAATGTTACTTCCGTTTTAATCTCATCTTTTGCAGTCACTTCTGTGAATCTAAATGTTCCTGGGGCTAATGGGCATCGAAACCTGATTTTTGTCGCTCAAGCTGACTCTCTCAGCATTAACAATTTTCAATTGAAAGGCATGACGGGCAATAAAAATATCCCTCTTTTCCAACGTTACATCATGGTTTCAGCAGTTCGAACTGTGTTTCTTTCAGATTTCACCCTGGAGGGAAATCAACTAAGTTCAGGCGACACTGAAACAGCCTTTGTTTATATCTCTGATGATGTGGTAGTAGACAGCTATTATCCGATGCAAATTAATTTGACTCGATGGAAGATAAAAGCATGCAGCTTTGTTCAATCCTTTATGGTTGTGAACGTGAAGTTTAATCAGTTTGTTAATTTTGGTGGATTTGATTTGACTGATTTGGAGATGTCTGGACAAAATAGCAGGTTTGGCAGGCAAACAGCCTTTCTGGACTTTGACTGTCAACCCACTTTTGGGGGAACCACTGATACTCCAACAAAGTACATATATATGAAGGATATTACTCTCAATCAGACATCTTTTGAGAGTGCAGCATTTGTTGACCTGATGTATTATGCTTCAATCGCCACTCCTTGTGTGGAAGTGATCCATTGCGAATTTTCAAACTCTTCTTTCAATGATATTAATGTTAACCAAGGTCGGATGATAGCAGCTGAAGGCATGCTTTTGGCACTCTCTCAAGTGAGCATTCGGAACAATCACATCATGAATCTCTCTAGTTTTATTTCGATTGAAAGAACCGCATCATCGTTACTAATCTCTAATGTAGTAATGAATTCAGGGTCCATATCAGCACAGTCACATTTCATTTACCAGAGATATCAAAGCAATAGAAATCAAGCAATAGAAATGTGCTTTCAGAATACTGAAGAATCTACTGTTTTCGCTGAGGTCATTCCAGTCGTGATGGAAAAAAGCGCTTTCAACGGTCTCGCACTCGACCAGGAATCTTACATCATGAGGAGTTCGCACTCCACGGTGCTAGTACATGAATGCAATTTTACAAATATTCAAATCAGCGATTCTCAATTGATTAATCTTGGAGGGCACTCGCTTTATTTAAACCCGGCTTCTTTTTTCGCAGACCCGACAGGAATTTTAAAAAATCAGGCGATTAGCTCGTTTGTGCTTTCATATTTTCCTTTTGCCGAAGACAGAGTATTTTCCAATCATCCAGACCTTGGAGCCTCCTATTGGCAAGCTAGAAATTCTATTATGGACCATTATCCAACCCAGGCAGTGAATTACCTCTCAATTCGAGACTGTTATTTTGAACATATCAAAATCACATCGGGAAGTAACACTTTCCTGAATTTCGCGAATGATGATGTTTTCAACTCATCTATTAGCTTGGAAAATAATCGCTTTCAGAACATCTCAAATACGCTAAATACGGAGACCTATCTGATAGCAGTAAATAATATCCCATTCAGCAGCTTCATCAATAATTCTGCAACTCAAATTACGACCCCCGGGTCTTTTCTCAGCTTAACTGCAGAAAAAATAGCCGAAGTGAAACTGCTTTCTAATTCGATATCACTGACCCAGATATTGTCGTTTTATACGATAACAAGTAGCAACTGCTCTACAATTGTCATTGATGATAATCATGTCAACGAGATCCTTTCAAAACTCGATTTCATCAGTATTACTTGTGACACTTTTGATACCTATCTTGCTATCACCGGCAGCACCTTCGAAAAAATTGAACTAAGAAGCGACAATAATTATGTAACGGCTGTGAATTTTATATCATTTGTCGCACAGACGCCCACCTTTCTGACTCCTTCGATCGAATTTAGTAATAACACTCTGATGGAAATAAGTGTGCTGAACCCTGAAAGTCACATTCTCGGCGTTTATCCAATCTCAATGCTATTTCTCGTCTCGGCTGAGGCTTTGATGCAGTTCAGCAATAATTCTTTCAATTCTATTTTAATTTTACCTGCGGGCAATATCATGACAATTTCTGCAGAAACACTCAAGTTTTCTCAATCCAATTTTCGTTCTATCATATTTGAGAGCTCTAATGGAGGAATTTATGCAAACGTGAACAACGTGACCATTTCAAATTGCAATTTCAGTTCAATTAACTGTGCACGCTATGATTGTTCTGGAATATTCAAGCTTCAGGGGCCTATTTCTGATCTTGCACTGACAGTTGAAAGCAGCCTATTCGAATATAACATGGCCCCGGAGGGCACGATCGTGACCATCTCAAGTTCCAAAATCCAACTAAATATTGATTCAACAAACTTCACCAACAACAACGTCGCCGTAGGTGAGGGGCTTTTTACTTTTTTCAATCTCACAGAGTCAAATATTATTGTCAGCAACCTAACTGTAATTCAAACGCAGATCTGCTGCATGGTACCTTGGATATTCTTCTACTTCCAACAATCGAGGCCTTTTGTCTTCGTGCAAATTTCCGATGCAACTATGACCGTCAGTGGGAATACTACAGGCGCTCTCGTTCATTCTGTTGATGGTCACCCATTACATCTTTCGTTTTCGAATTTCAGTCTTCTCGGAACATTTCAAGATTCATCAAATGAGAATGAAAGCTCAGAAGTTTCTATTGACTATATGCAAGAACTAGCTCCTCGGGTAGGAATATTAGAAACAGACAATTTTGATGCGACTTTTACTCAACTGAAAATTCAAAACATGGCGTCAAATGCGCTTGGTTTAATCATAATCGATTGCAATAAGTTCATTGATTCATCAGCATTACGTTGGAATCTCCAAATATCGGACAGTGATATCCAAAATGTGAATCTGACTGAACCGATCATACTTATTCGATCTGATGGTTTGCTAGAAACCTCGCTTGACAACCTTACAATTTCACTTACTAATACAAATTTCACAAATATTCTTTCATATACTGCAGTCGGAAGCATCATTAGGTCAACAACTTCCTTGATTGGCAGCAGCCAACCAGATCAATTTTCGATCGTGATTGAAAATTGCATATTCAAGAATATCACCGGAACGAATGGTCTGATTTATGGTGGTATTGAATCAGACTGTAGATCGATAATATGGATTCATAACTCTATTTTTGAGAAGTTAGTTGTCACTGGAGTAGGATGTATCCTGCATGGGTCATATAATACGACGACAATAACATCATATCAGATTACATCCAGCTCCTTACCAACCATGCAAAATAGCAGTAGCAATGGGGCCACGCAAAACACGTCCAATGAATTCAGCTTTAAATTCACAAACAGCACATTCGAGGATCTCAGAAGCACAAGTGGTTCTTTGCTCTATTGGGAGAGCACAACTAATGCTATTTCAGTTTTAGCGGACAATAACACTTTCAGAAATATCATGAGCAGCGGAGATGGAGGGATAATTTATGCATCATATTTTCCAGACACTACATTGTATTTGTCTTCTAATGAATCAGTTGGAAATCAATTGCAGATAACACTTAGTTCGAATACAATGGAGTTTATTACATCCAATCAGAGCGGAGGGGTCATCCGCATAAGTTCAGGATTTACAACGAATGGTCAGATTGGCCAAAGGCGATTGTTAGATAGCTCAATCCCTCAGATGGGAAATCTGACAATCGTTGACAGTGTCTTCAACAATATCTCGTCTTTGGGGGATGGCGGAATAATCTATGAGAGCACAGTCAATGACACGTTTGCCGTCGCAATAATATCCAATACTTTTGAGGATGTATCAGCTCAAGCTAGAGGTGGAGCATTCTTTTTTAGTCAGCCCATGGTCTCCATTGCGAATAATAGCTTCTCAAACATTTCGGCTAGCATATCTGGCAATATATTGTACTCTATTTCAAATCAAATCAATATCACCAAAATCGCAGTTGAGAACGACTTCAGCAGTACCACCAGCCATAGCCAACTGCAATCCATTTTTTCTTACTCGCCTACTAATCTCAAAATAGAGATAATTCCTTTAAAAGAAAAAATAGGAAACGCACCTCAGGCTGAGTCTTCATCACTTGTCAGTAATCCAATATTTCCAAATTTTACTTCAGATTCCCTTCAGAGTTACCAAATCGATTTCACACTCGTTTACCAGCAGCCAGGGTCCGATCAGCAGCTCGTGGTCATTGATGAAACGCCAGCTAATGCATCGAATATCACTCTTAACTTCATCTCTCCCCGTGATCAAAGCGTACAGAGTATTGTAAGTAGCAACTGCAGTAATTCAGTGTGTCATGTACTTCCTGCGAGTATTATTCTCAAAGGTAACGCAGACGATGCGATCCTTGTGAATGCAACTTATGTATCTCAAGTTTTCACTCAATTCCAGCAGTTTTCTCTGAGACTTCGAGCATGCGTTGCTGGTGAAATTAATAATACAAACACTCAGGAATGTGTCTTGTGCCCTACAGGAACATATTCTTTGTATCCGAACGATAACAAATGCTTGGATTGTCCTCTCGGAGCTTATTGTTATGGGGGAGCTAATGTAACAATAGATGCAGGATACTATAGGAGCGCTTCAGAGCCATACTCTCTTCGTTTGTTTTCTTGCAACGACACCGAGGTAACAAGATGCTTGAATTATAATCTAACCGACAGCAGCGACGGTTGCAAGGCGCCGTTCTCAGGTCCAGCCTGTTATCAATGTGACCTCAGCAGTGGGTATCTCCCAGCGGGCAAACCAAACTCTTGCAACGAATGTCATGAGGGGGCTAAATTAGCATTTTATTCTATTGTAGTCTTCTTGGGTTCAATAGGTTACCAAATAATCATGATAGTGATGACTTACAGAGAAAATAGAGTCATCTATCATATTAAGTTACACGAAGAATACAAAGAAAGTGAGGTGAAGCCGGGCATGTTTATGGTCATTCTGACAACGTTTTTCCAATTATCATCGGTTGTAGCCAATTTCAACACTGGAACTCTCGAAACTATGTTTACGGCCTCTGACAACGCGGGTAACTCGAACAATCAGCTAGCCTTCCTACTCCAATGCTTTTTTATTCCGAATATGACCGACCCTTTCACAGGCCTGAAATTCCAAATTCTCTTCTACATATTTTCGCCCATTGCAAAGATATTGTTTGTTCTAATCATTGAGCTTGTCTTAAACGCATCCAAGAGAAAGAATCAGCAACATAAAAGAAAACAATCTCTTATACGAGTCGGGGCGGTAGCCGCCGTGCTAATTCTATCGGAGCAGCCCAGCATCATTGGAATCCTCTTTAAGTATCTGAAATGCGTTAAACTTGACCCCTTTATGGAAGACAGCTATATCACTGGGTTTCATAATATCTCTTGCGAAACAGAAGGTTACAGCTTCTTTTTGCGAGCAGTGGTCGTCCCTGGATTAGTATTTTGGGCCATAGTCGTGCCTTTCTTTATCTTCGCTATCTTGTTCAAAAACCGCAAGAATCTTTACGACTCAGAGCCTGTGAGAGTAATCCTTGGTAACTTTATTAACTGTTATCGCCAGGAGGCCTATTACTGGGGCGTACTTATCATCGCAGTCAAGATCTTGATCTACATTTGTAACTCGACGATAAACTCTTCCAACGAAGTTAAAATTATGGTATACTTGCTCATTTTAAACGTTTACAGCTGGCTGCTGAGCTATAAAAAACCTTTTATTAACCAAGCATTGACTTTCTCTGACAGATATTGCTATCTCTCGTGTATGACAATGATGATGCTCGTTCTATTGCAAAATTCTATTGCGAATAAAAACCAGTGGTTGGTTTGCGGAATTCTTATAGCTATTTGCTTTATTTTGGCCACTGTGAACGTTCTGCGATATGTGTTCGTCCTGCAGATCCAAACAGTAGTGAATATCATCAAGAATATCAGGATCAAATTAAAATCAAAGCAAATTTTGGAAGAAACCATGACGCAGTTGAGAGAATATCATAGATCAGCTCCGCACCATCGCGACAGACACCATCGACGAGGAGCTATCAAGCTCGACCTGCCAATGAGGTATTTCTTCATCCATTTATTTAGCCTACTTCATGCTTCATAATCTATATTAGATTAAGAAACACCGTCGAAGTTGAAGAGGATGAAAAGAGAGCTATGCTTGAAGAAAAAGTTAAACGAGAAGGACCACAGAGGCCGACATTATATCAAAGACTTGTTAATCATTTGACGAGTTTTTCTCAATCTGATACGTTGTCTCTACAACAAATTAATTCAAGAAAGTCGCCAGAACTGCCGAGCATCGCAGTATCAATATTTAGCTATTCTAACAACAAGATCGAGGATGCGATCCAAGAAGATGAAGCAGAAAGTCAGAAAACCAACCAATTCGAAGGTCGTGTAAGTGTTGGCGCGAGTATAAGAGACGGCCTTGATTCGAACAATGTATCATTCAGGAGTAATCAGCATTTTTCTGGAAGCGGGAGTCGACTTGACTCTTCCAATCACGTTCTCAGTCCGGGAGGGTTGGCTGGTATAAATTTGTCCTTGAATTATGTTGATGAGGTTAGTCCTTATACTCTGGGAATTGATAAGGATAAATTGTAAAGAGACTGGCCTTCCTCAGAACCTATATAAAACTTGTTAGAATGGTAGGTTCATAGTTTTTTAAATTTCTATATTGAAATAGAATAATTCTTGGTGTACTTGAGAACGTGGTGTACTTGAGATCGTATTGTACCTACGTCGCAATGAGTTTATAATTTTAAAACCAAGTTAATTTACAAGAAACTTTCGTTGAACAAAATGAAAAACTGTTTTTGTATTCCATAAATCAAAATATATTATTCAATATTGATCAAGATATGAAAATGATTCAGAGAACATGGATCACTTTATTTCTATTTCTCAATGATAAGAGGCTGATTTTATATCTAACAATCCACGAAGTTCAATATCAAAAGAAGTACTGATTTCACTATATGTATTTCCTTCAAGTTTATTCGGTCAATGATGTATAGATTCCTGCGAGTTATTTTCAAGAGTAAATCGTTAAATCTTGAATGAATTAAAATGATGGTTTGAACTTTTCATTTAGGTTTGTGAACTAAGTTAAGCTAACAGGGATTTTTTTCTTTCTTTCTCAAATATACTTTATGTGTTCATATTTGCTCAAGTAGTTCCTTCAATAACAAACTATGCAAAGAAATCAAGGCCAAATTATCCAAGTTAAATTTTCATTATTCATTGGCAGCAAAAAATGATGCAATTCTTCAGATAATGATGGCCTTCATATTCAGTCCTAAATTACCCGCAGCGGTTTCCCTTAATCAGTAAAATGCCACGTGCTCATCCATTGAAGGGATCTCCAGTAGCTCTTGGGGTGGTTTTGACCGTAGCAAAGGCCGGAGAAATGGAAGAAGGTAAGCATGATCAGCCCACAGACCACTCCAATCACAACATCATTCTTCAATATCTTGTATCTCATAGCAAGGATCTGATACAGTGAGGTAAACACCAAAGCGCTAAACAAATAAGAAGGCAGGTAATGGTGGAAATAAAGCGCTCTTCCCATGAAGAAGAATGGGAGATAATGCAAAAGATAGGCTAGAAGGAAAAATCCGCCTCTAGTCCAAAGGAAGTCACGCTGTTTGGGCGTTAAAAATTGTTTCTTGCGACGGTATGCGTAGAGATCAGCCAAAAGAAGGCCAATAAAGATTGGAATAGAGAGGAGTGAGATGTACCAAGCAAACGGATTACCTAGCAAAAATACTTTTTCTCTGTCTGTTTTGTTGTGCCAAAAACTGATTCCACGAACCATCAATGGCCATTTGCTTGGAGGAGCGTTGTAAGGGCTATTATCGACTAACGCTGCGTTTTTCTCCAAAGCAACTTTGAAGAGCTCCGTGAATTTCTGGAAAAATGGTGGCTGTGGTTTATCATCTTCAGTTTTATTGACTTTCTTCACCTTCTTCACTGGTTTTTTACCGTCTCGTTCATCAAGCTCTTCCTTCGTCCAACCACCTTGAGGGATGGCTGAATCGATTGTCCATAGAGTTTGCTTATCCGAGACTCTAGCAGCGTTAATTTCCAGCTGTCTGTAACCCCACTCTGGAAGGAATTCGCTTGAGGTTAATAGATTGCAGTCCGTTTCGATATGATTCAGCATGAATACGCTAGTCTTACTTTGGAGCACTTTGCCTCCCTTCTTAATCTGAATTTGCCAAAGAGTTTCAGGGTATCTCTCGCTAGTTTCGTTATCAGCTTTCCATGCTGTGACCTCTTGATTCGTCATTGTCAAGGGAGACGCAACATCATGAGTCAACAGATATTTTCCAGTGGCAACGTGCAGTAATCTGACAGTATCTCCATCCATAATTGGAATGCGAGGATTGGCGATATAATCAATTGGAGGATCCGTAATTTCAGGCAAGATTCTCCAATCATTATGATTGTCTGGATGATGATAGCCTGTAACTTGTTGTCCTTGACTGCTAACCTTCCCATCATGGTATTTTAGTGGATAGGTATGTTTGTGAGAATGCAAGAAAGATTTTCGCGCCTCGTTCTTTATTTTAATTACAGAGCCATAATAAACGTTGTGTATTGATGCGGTGACGTTATTTCCTTTCAGGCTTGCCTGGAACTCACTGCTCATGAATTTGGCACCTTCACCGCTCTGGTTTGCCAATTCAAAATGCACCCAATAAGGAATGATGAAAACCACTATCGGGAGCACGATCAGGCACAGAATTCTCGCTAACCAATGTTTCAGAACTTGACCCTAATTCGATTAGAATGATAAAGTTAACAACCTCAGTAAAGAGATATTACATCGTTTCTTGTCTTTTTGACATTGCTGACGTCATACAAGTCACGAATTGTGCAGATGCCAATGGTCGCGGTTACGAAAAGCCCAATAAGTTTCACTCCTAATGTCAATCCAATGAAAATTCCAGTCGCTGCGAGCCAAGCCCACCATTTCTGCGAGAAAGGTTCCCGCGTGCATCCTCTGAATTTTACCCACGAGAAGAGAGCCATGATGATGAAGAATATCAGCTGGGCGTCCAATAGAATAAATCTGCTCTGAGTTGTAAGTGCGTTGTCTAATTCACCCAAAAAAAAGTTTAAAGACTTAAATATGAACGTTCCTCTTACCGAATGCAATCATGCAGGCTCCAATGAGAGCTACAGGAAGAGAGAATTTCATTTCGATCAGCATCCAATAGATGGCAATCACAGTAAGTGTACCACATAGTGCAGATAATGATCTCATTTCGACGTAAGGGACTCCGGAATTAGCATAGGGATCCCCAATCTTCTCGAAATCAAAATTGCCATCATAGCCAAATATATATGCTACAGCAGCGAAAAGTAGCTTTCCCAGAGGTGGATGAACATCGAAGAAATATTCTCTTCTGATGTAATGTGAGGCAAACTTCCCAAAGTGAACTTCGTCAAAGCTAGTCAGTCATATTAAAAAAGAGAAATGGAGTATATTCTTACGCCACCTCGTTTGGATGGCTTATTCTGTAGAATTTTGTAGCAAATGCGAAGAAGCTAACTACGGACAACCAGATGTACGTCTGCGGAGTCCATTTAGCCTACGGAACAGTTAGCACTGGGCTTAGGATGAAAGGGGCTTACTTTTTTTGTTTCAGTGGCAGACATTTGATGATGATTGTTAATCGTATCTTTTCAACTGAGAATCTTTGTTTTTCTTTGGATGTTTGTTTTTTTATAAATTAATTAAAACAAAACAGAAATTCAAATCTTCGAAGGTTAAGACTGGTCGGAATAGGACTAATGAAGATAACAGTTTTTCAATTCAATATTAATTTTTAAAAAAGAACATTGAGTCAGGAAGTTAGCCATTAATTCCTGAATACTGTTCAGAAGCGAAACCCACTATTCTCAAATAATTCTGCTCTCAAGCCGTTTCAATTTTCAAAGGTTCGTAGTTTTTCACTAAAATTATGAAGACAAGAAAACTACCAGCAACAGTGTGTTTTCAGAAGAGATTTAATAGCTCTATAGGTTAGATGAAAAAATACTTCTCAAAAATGCCATGAACTAAACCATTTGAGTGATTCGAAATAGTCTTCGTTGTGAGAGGAGCCGTAAATGAGCGCTGAGAAGCGGAAGAAAGTCGCTATGATCAAGCTGCAAATCACACCGATCACTGCAGGGTTATTCAAAGCTTTGATACGAATAGCCGCGGTTTGGTACCATGTTACGAAAATGAGCGCGTTGAATAGGTAGCAAGGCAAATAATGATGGAAATATAGGACTCTTCCCATCATAAAGAACGGCAGGTAGTGTAATGCATAGCAGAGCAAGAAAAAGAGACCCTTAGGGTACATGAATTTCTTTTCTTCTTCACTCAAGAACGTCCTCCCACGAAGCTTGCAAATTTGATCTATCAACACCAAACTAATGAAAATAGGCAAGGTGAGAATCGAAATGAGCCAAGTGAACGGATTGCCAAGCAAATAGATTCTTCCGGTTTTGTCCTTTGAAGTCCAGAGGCTTATACCGCGGGTTAGGATTGGCCATTGACTTGGGGTGGTGAGGTATGGGCTCGAATCGACTAACTTTTCATTGACTTCAACAGAAACGCTTAGTAATTCGAACAACTTTTGCCAAAACGTCATTTTGACCTCAGTTGCTGGTACTGGGGGAACGGCCTCTGTTTTGTTTCCGATAGTCGTTCCATTAGTCGTGTTTGTATCGTTTGTGTCGTCCGCGAGGACTTCATCGATTGTCCACCAGGTTCGTTTATCATCTACTCGTCCTGAGTTGATTTCTTTGTGATTAAATGCCCAGTCAGGAAGCTTCTCCTGGTAGTTTAATAAATTAGTTCGTGTGAGGTTGTGGTGCAATCTGAACACCGTGAGTTTGCTTTCGAGAATGTTGCCACCTTTCACGATATCGACTCTCCATAAAATGTTCGGATATTTTTCGTGGGTTTTATTGAAAGCAGCGACAGCTGAGACTTCCTGGTTCGTGATTGTTAACGGAGAGGCAACATCCTGGGTCATCAGGAACTTTTCAGTGTCCAAATGATACAATCGAACTAAATCACCGTTTTTCACGGGGATTTTAGGATTGCTTTTGTAATCAATTGGAGGGCTAGCAAGCGCAGGAAGGATCATCCAATCATTACCATCATTTTGTTCGGTAAAACCAGTGACTTGCTGACCTTTACTGCTGATTTTCCCGTCGTGGTGTTTCAAAGGATAAGTATGGTTGTGAGAATGCAGGTACGTGCCATCGAGATTGCTTTTAAGTGTGATGATGGAACCGTAATAAACCGGCGATCTAGCCTCGTTAATCTTGTTTCCGATCAATGTTGCTTGGAATTCGGTGCTCATATAGTGGTCGCCGCTACCACTGTGGTTGGCTACTTTGAAGTGTACCCAGTATGGGACAAGGAATACGATGATTGGAATGCCGATCAAACACACGATTCGCGCGAGCCAATGGAAAGCTACTGTAATCTATGATTTTGAGTTGGTTATTGATGAAAATTTAAAAAGGTTTACTTCTTTAGAGGTTTTTTTGAGGTCCATTACATCCCAAAGGTCAAGGATAGTGCATACACCTATTGCTGCAACAACAAAGAATCCAACGAGCTTCACTCCGAGAGTTAACCCGAGGCAGAATCCAGTTCCGGCGAGCCAAAACCACCATTGTAGAGAAAATGGCTTGTTGGTGTATGAACGGAATTTCACCCAGCAGAAACAGGTCGCAACAATGAAAAATATAAGCTGAGCGTCTAACAAAATGAACCTGCTTTGAGTAACGAGCGCGTTATCTAAAATCCGCAAGTTAACGATTTGAAAAAGCAATAAATATACCGAAAGCGATCATAAAAGCACCCAATACGGCCACAGGGAGCGAGAATCTCATTTCGATTAGCATTGCATAGACTAGTGAGACAACAAGCGTTCCACATAACGCGGATACAGATCTCATGTCGACATAAGGCACTCGGCTCCCTTGATAACTCATGCCAATATTCTCAAAGCTGAACGAGCCGTCGTATCCAAAGAGATATCCCACTGCAGCGAAGAGAAGTTTGCCGAGAGGTGGATGAACATCAAAGAAATATTCTCGTTTTATGTAGGAAGAAGCAAACTTGCCAAAATGCACCTCGTCAAAACTGGAAAAGTAAAAAAATCAATGGCCACATAGAATTACTACAACTTACACTACTTCATTAGGTGTGCCCAGTCCATAGAATTTGGTAGCAAGTGAAATAAAGCTGACCACAATCAGTCCAATGAAACTCTGGGTATTCCATTTAGTTTCTGGATCTGTGGAATGAGATTCTTTGACTGGTTTAACTTTGTTCTGTTGTTGGGGACTGGTGGTCTTTTTGTCTTCCTTTTTAGGCGATTTCTTTGAAGCTTTATCTTTCTTAGGCTGATTTTCAGACTTTGGATCTGTCATAGATTTGTTCTGGCAAATTAGATTTATCTTTATTACAAAACGTGTTTGGATTTCTTCCGAAATTCGACCTCTGCAGATGAGTTTAAAATTTGTATCTTATTCAATACTGACGAATTAGTTCCAGATAAAAATTCTGAAAGCTCACTTATATATCTCAAAAATGTATTGCTCAGCAAGTAATTCTCACTGATCTTATTACAACGACTCTCACATCCATTTACACTGTAGTGCGTGTTGTTGATGTTGTGAAACTGCCAAAATTATTGAAGATTTTTTTTAAAAAAAACTCTAAGCTTAATTCATGAGGTAATACCGGCACTACAATTCTGATCTGAATATAATTTTATGATATTTCTATTTCTCTTCAAATGCAAAAATGCGCACGGATAGAATTATTACGTCTCAACTAAATCTTGCAAGAAACGACAATCAAGATGTATATGATGATAATCTTCTCTTTCTTTAATACATTTTTATTGACCTTTCAATGCCCAGATGATCATTTTACCAGCTCCACCTTTTGCGCCATTGCAAAGATTTCAAATATTCAGGCGTTTGTGGGGTTGCGTAGCTTAAGCAAGAGAATGCGGTCCAGAATGCGATGATCAAAAAGGCGATAACTCCGATGGTCACCTTAGAATTCAAAACTTTATACCTTATCGCAAGGACTTGATATAAGCTTGCAAACACCAGCGCGCTAAACAGATAGGAAGG
>ENA-UOTZ01001631-UOTZ01001631.1-compost-metagenome-genome-assembly--contig:-NODE-1631-length-14513-cov-7.823912_pt1 | contig 14513 bp, 9 predicted proteins | sample MGYA00238144_ERZ746983 | MGnify/ENA primary metagenome ERZ746983 (study PRJEB28759, sample SAMN06268863) | compost metagenome | isolation source: single cell | place: USA: California, Emeryville, Joint...
TTTGTTGTTGAGGAAGCTCTTCATCTTCATTCACCAACTTGATCTTCAATTCACATTCTTTCTTCCACACCTCAGAACTATTCGGTATTTTAATCGTCACTAATGCTTTCGCAATGACGACCTCTTTTTGTTGATCAGTGAGAGTTTTTGTACATTTAGGAATCAGCAATTCAAGAATATAGTTTTTGGATTTTCCTGAGGGTAGTTGGCTGATTCCTGTGCTATAAGTGCCATTCATTTCCTTCCAAAGGTCAGACCCTCCAAAAGCTTTTTTGATTTCGAGATTCGGGAAGACCTCAGATTTGACTGGTTGGATGGTAATTGAAGCATCTTGTCCAACAACACTGATAAGACCACCGATGGCATCAACAAAACAATCTTCAATGGTTTCGAACTTTTCAATGAAGTAGAAGTTGCCATCCTTTAATTTGGCGATACTACTCATGAGATTGGGATCATGATCACTACCATATCCAAAGGCTTGTACAGGGAAATTGTCGATTGATGGATTCGCTTCAAATAGCTTCTTGATTCTCTCTATTGCTTCTGTTTTGAGCTCATCTTGACCATCTGAGAGCAAAAAGACACCTGTTACAAGATTTTTGTATCTTCTGTAATATCGGTTCCGTCATTGGCATCAAGAGAGTCAATCAACGAAATAATTTTGGGCTTGTTCATCTCGCTTACCCTCTGCAAAGGAATTCTCCGCGCTGCATTCGTAGCATACGTTACGATACACAAGCGATCATCATCTCAGAGAATATCAACAAGGTATTTCAGCGTGTCTTTCAGTAGAATAATTTTTTCACCTTCCATAGACCCACTTGTGTCTAATACGCAAATAAGATCAATAGGCGCTCTTGAACCCTCCTTAGTATTTTGAGTTTTGAATGTAAAAAGAAGTGGCTCGATGGTGTTCGAAGCAGGATTGAGCTGAAGAGTGGTATATTTGAGCTTTAATGAAAGCGAGAAGAGTTCATCTGGATTTGTTGTGCCAGGGTCTTGTTTAGCAGGATTTTTTTGGTGGTAGGAGCGTTGGTCTCTGCGATGGCTTCATCATCGTCATAGACTCTAATCAGGTGGTTGGTGGAATCCATTTGCAGTGCAATAGGAGCTGACCTGCGAGAATTATTTAACTGGCGTTGGTATATTTGCTGAAAATCTAGCTGCTGGTATTCCTGCGGCTCCTGTTGTTGGAATACTTCTTGCTGAGATGCTCTTTGCTTTGGAGTTGATGTTTTATTTCCCATGAGATTACTTCAATATATTTTTATCTCAAGATTTAAATAGCCTGAAGTACTTCACCGGTTCGGTATTTGATTTTGATTATTACAAATACTCAAGATTTGAGATCGGTATGAGCAATTTTGTTGTAATCAAAATATAAATTGCATATCTTCCTTGATCCTGTGTTTAGAGCTCTTTATAGCAAGCTTGGGGTAGCAGTTATAGGTTCATTCTCAGTTAAAAGAAAGTAACTTTTATGCTGAGCTATGGTTGTTTGTATCAATCAAGTAATTTCTCCAAATATAATTGTTTGACAAAATAAGAACTTGGTCCTTTCCTTGACAGCTAGCTGCAGCAATTTGGCTGAGCAATTGGAAACTAAATTAAGGGAAAACAAGAGTAAAATTCTCTGAATAAGAGCTGAAATGATAAAGTCATAATGAAAGCTGCAATTGGAGAGCTTAAACGATCTGCTTTCAATGCTTGCTTTGCTTGTGAAGTCAATACTAATGTCTGACTTCCTTAATTTTCTTAAAACACAAAAATAGATCTTGTTTGATGAGCGACTTTTAGGGGGAGAATGCGATTACTCTCTGACTGTCAATAATCGAACTGTATTTCTTCACAAATTTACTCCAAATGTTAATTTCATAAGCGGCTGATAGTGCTCTGGATTTCATTTTACCTCGCATTTTTTTGAAAAGAAAAGTAGTCAAGAAAACACAAGAAATTGGAAATTGATAATACCGAAAAGTTTTATAAAAACTATTCAGAGTCTGGAAACATTGCATTTCAAGACTTTTGAGTTACAATTTATTATAAAAATTGAGGGAATACTGTATCTAACCTTTCGTAAAACCTAACAACAATGGCCATTGTTCTTATATTTCCCCTCTTTTTCAGTTTATGATACGAGATTAAACTGGAACAGTCATTACCATTTCCACATAGCTAGAAAACTTGATTAATCCCCCTGGAAAAATCATCGTGAAGAGCTGGTCTTTCAATTAAATCGATTCTTCTAGAATGATTCCTCTTGCTTGTTTTAGGAAGTGGCTCTTCTGGCATTTGAATGCTTCTTGCGTCTTGGTTTTCTGTAAACATTTTTTTCAACTAACAAAGAGTTTTATTCACAAGTACAACAAACAAAATTCATACTATTCTGCGTTGTCTTGGTCTCGGTTGATTTGGAATATCGACAGAAGCATTTTCAAGGCTTTCCGGAGCACAAAATATTGAGTTCGAAGTGGACCTTGATACATTCAAGGAGATAGAATTTTTCTGAAGCTAAAACCAAAAAAATATTTTGGTGAATCATTTGAGACGAATTAGCAATGTACCTTTGAAATTTGTGGTATATTTTTTCTTGTTTTACACTTCCTGATAATATCACGTATTGCCACACTCATCACAATAATGAAATTGACCACATTAACAATGATCACAATAGCAATCAACGCCACTCCAACTGCATCAATGGTAGTATCGTAATAACCTAAAAAGATTGCGATACCTCCAAACAGGATCTTCACTGCTTGTTTCAAGACGTAAATCAGCAATTCTACTGCAGACTTGTGAGGTCGATAGAACACAATCACCAGGAAAAGCAGCACTGAGCTGAAAATAGTGTACAGAATCGCTTGAGCTAGTCCAAAGTCCTGCAAAAACGAAACTATGATCACTAATATGGTGCTGTCTATTAGATAGATCAAGAAAAAGTTTCTGCTGAAAAATTTTTCCTGATGATACGGTTCTGATATGAGATCCAGGCTTTTCGGTACGTTTCCTCGTGTTGCGATGGGATCTTTTCGTTTTGAGGTTCGAGATCTGGAGCTAAGTTTAATTGACTCATGCGGTTGCTTTCGGTTTAATAAATAAGCGAATAATCCGAGCAAAGCGAGGTAGAAAACGAACATTATAATGCTTGCAGCCAGCGAGAACCACGTATAGGCGCTATCCAACTTTCCCTCTCGAAACTGCAAGAAAATACTGAGCAGATTATTCGAGTAGTCTCCAATAATATAGGCGAGCGTGGCATTCCATACAAACATGCTCTGGACTTTTTGAAGGAATTGCTTTATTTTCACGGCTTTGTGGAGAGACAAGTTGAGCACTTCAGTAACGAAAATGATACAAAATGCAACGCCGTACTTGTTAAAATTCGCTCCGGAGTTGTCAAAAAATATCGTGGAGTAAGAGAGCTCGTGGAATTTTCCTGTTGTTGAGGTATAATCGTTTTCATTCCAAAGTGAGATGAAATTAGGAATCGGAGAACTGCTTAATTGTTGGCAAAATGAAATAAAGTTGCTTGGAAAATTGACGTTTATGAGCTGATATAGTTCGAGATCTCCTGAAAACTGTAGAAAAACGGCTGCATTCGCGCTTCCAGAGTTAATCAGCGGAAGAGCTGAGACAAACCCCGAGATAAGCTTGCTCGTCACTGAAGATGCTAAAGAAGCAGCAGAAGCAGCTGTTTCTGAACTTGCATTTGTAGTGGGAGATGAATCGATGATTTCTATATTGAAAAGAAGCTTCATTCTCTGAGCAATCAAAAAAGAGTATTACTTATACACGTTTTTGTTGAGGGATCGTAGGAGGTTCCGGATGTGCAATCTAGAGAGCATTCCCCATTTTTGAAAGTCTGGCCCGTAGGACATGATTCACAGTCTCCAAAAGGCCTGCTCAAGTGCATGTCATTCGGACATGTGACGCAAGTATAGCTAGAATTATCTTCAAAAACTCCTGAAGGACAATTGGCGTAGCAATTTCCATCATAGTAATAATATCCTGAAGCACAGATGCCACATCTTTTGATTGTATCATGATATTCAAACCATAATTCACAGCTCTGTGGTCCTATGATCGATCACAATAAAATTTAATCTAGAATTTGGAAAGTTTGCATGGATACCTTCTGGTTGGCGAGTCATCACTGTCGAATTCTGAAACATTTCAAAATTCATGATATCGATGGATGCTCCGGAGTAGACCCCATTTAGAGCATCTTTTTTCGCACAGAAATAGATAGTTGAGGGGGGACTTGCGACAGGTATAACCGTGTCCTTTTTCATAACAGCTGTGATGTTATCATTGATATACATATCCCAGCATGCATGGTTCAAGTAATAGGAGTTTATCACAATATGATTCCATTTATCTAAGATTAGTTCAAAAGATTGAGAGGAATAAATATTAATGTTACTCATAACAAGCCCAACCCCATAGACCATTCTCTCCGAAGTCGAAGTCAGTACACTCAACCGGCTCTGAGCTAGATATTCCAGAGAAAAAACAATGCTATCATTACTAGCAATTGAAAATATCGTCTGATAAGCGCCTGAAAAAACGAATGTCTGATTGTTTGGTCGAAACCAAAATGAGAAAGACATCGATTGAGAGGGTGATCCCATTTGAGAAGCGTATGCTCCAATGCTGTAAGACAAAATTGTAGTCACGTTACACCTCATATAGTACGAATCAAACTTTGGAGGGCGACCTCCTTTTTTAGATAATTGCAGAGTCAGCAAATAATGATTCGAATTCAATCTGTAGAAAATTACCCAAATCTATGAGGAATGGTAGGGGTGAATTGGCACCAGCCGATTGAACGAGAACAGACGTCTTTCTTTTGATTTGCGAATCACTTGGTCTGAATACAAAGAAAAAATGATTCGCTATTGGCTATCAGAAAAAAATGGTGGTTTCAAACTATTGTACCTTTTAAGAACCCTGAATATGTATTCATCATGCTTATGTCATCGACGAATTCTTCAATGTAGAGAACCAAGTTTTTGAGAGTGCATTCGCAACTGTGAGAACCAAAGTTTTCTCCTCCTCCTATTGTAATGAACGAATTCGTATACAAAGGATACAAAGGTCTCGGAGAATTGATGAGTCGATAAGTGAACTCTACTTTTGCGTAGAGAGTTGGATGAGAATACATAGTATATCCAAAACATCCTCCCGCTTCCCCTGTACTCGAGAAGAAGAAATAGGTCCAAATCGATTCGGGATAGCTCTTAGTCCAGTCCTAAAGTAATGAAGAATTTGTGAGATATGAGAAATGACATACAAAATCTTGAGGTGGATCTAGCCCTCCTGTTGGTGACGAAGGTCCTGCTGGCATAAAAGGACTACTCTGAAGAGCATTTGGGTCAGTTAAGATTAATAGTATTCGACCAAGACCATCGTTTGCACTAAAACAAAAATTTTTTTTTATGCTCCATTTTCTTCAACAATCTTTACGTTGTATCACTTGAGATCCGTATGAGTTGATAATTCTGATTTATGGTGTGGGATTGTCTTTTCACCCAAAATCCGATGCTGTATTTGCTTGCTCCATTCCAACCGCTTTGAAGTGAGGCGAAAGTCAAATTTTGGAAGTCCCGGTCATCCATCGAGGTATATTCACTCGTACTTATCACCTTTATCTGATAAGCGTAGCTCCCTACGAAAAGTTATCAAGTAAGCAACGAGCAACCAGCTCTCACCTGCTACTAATAGAGACAATATTATGATGAAAGCAACAGCCATTTGGAAAGGTTTGGGAAGGTGGATTTGAGAATTAAAATAGAATGATTTGGGCAGATAATTTTTCTTCAAAGTTAATTATGGTAATTCTAAGGATCACTATATAAAATTAATTATTCTCTTCAGTCAATAAAAGACCCTTACGAAGAGAAAACGCTAATATACGCTGTAAAACTTCAATTTTTTGCCAAATCTATAGCTCTTGGGGCCAATGGTGATTAACTTTTCGAAAATTGAACGCCTCTTGTATCCGACGATAGAATCTTTAAAAGTTAATGCTTTTTTTTCAACCCCTCTTCTTCAAAAACAATTAACTTAATCGTTCTTTGATAAGACTCAGACTATCTATCGCAAGGCTTTACGATTCAACAACACCAATGAATTGTAATGAATTGCGATTATCTGATCAAAGCTCCTTAATTAACTTAGAAACTCCCGGAGAAGAAAGTCCAGTCAGAGAAACTGAACTTCAAGATTCCGAAAAATGTTAATGATATTTTTTCTCTAACAATAAACCCCTTGATTCTCACTACCTATCAAAGCTTTGAAATATCAGATTGAGATTACCTTTCTGCTACTCATTTGCTGATCTACCTTTTGTGAAATAAATTTTTATTATAAAATAAATTTCCACGTTGAATTAATTATTTAGTACCCCTTAATTTTTCTTCCACCACTGCTAAATTTTTTTGAAATTATTTCTCAAAAAGTTTGAATCTTTTCAACATTTCACAATGAGAAGAGAATGCATTGCATTACTCGAATTGAATGATATTAATATCTTTCTCTTATTTATCCCTTGAGAAATTCAAATACAACAAAGTAAATGCTCAGAAATCTTTTCGTGACAGTTCTTTTCAGAATATTTGTAGGTAAATTCGAAAGGAAAAATGTGAATCAGGAAGATCTCTTGAAAGGTATTGTTGCGGAAAATGCCAGCACATACCAAAATTCGTGTCATTGCACTCTGGATCAAAGTGCCTCTCAATTAGGAAAGAAAATTCGAGCAAAAACCTTCAACAAAATTAAATTTTATTTACAAAGGAAATTTCGAAAGTACCCCCATTTTTTTATAATAAAAGCGGAATCAACAAAACCTATTTCAAACTTCATCACGTGAATCGTTTTTGGAATTTCATATTTGCGTATGTAACAAAAACATACTCAAATGATCTGTCCAAACTCCTCGCAGCATAGAGATCCTAGCAGCCGAAGTGTTCAGATGTGGTATATCTCTAGCTGCAGTGATTTCTTGCCACGGTTCATACAGGTTAATTTTACTGTCATAGAGGGTAACTTACGTTTAATAATAGCCTAGCTTCACTTATCGCCAGCTCTTTCCAACCTCCAACAATAAGCTTTTGCTTTCTTTTCAAACTTTTAGATAGCAAATTCAATATTCTCTAATTATTTTTTAATCAACTTAAGATTTCAGCCTTATCGAAAAGAGGGATCCTTTCAATCATTAATGAATTTCAAGCAATTATACTCGAAACCAGAGCTAATGTTGCGAGCGATTGAACTTATTTCCTAATAAATAAATTGCAGATTCTTTGCGAAACAAATCCTTCAACGAAGGAGTCAGAAAATTACAACTCATGTTTACTTGGTTGGACTTATGAATTCGATTCCATTATCATAATTCACTTGAACCAAGTCATTATTAAATCGAAAAATCACCGAACTACTTGTCCTCTTCCATTTCCTCACAAATAGTGGCTCTCTCAAGTTAATTATTCCCTCATTTTTCACATCTTCTGTTAGAGCAGTGTTCTCACCAAAACAAGATTGAAAGTACTTAAGAAGCTCTACTTTCTTTTTGAGCTCTTTCGGAAAATCATCAAGAGAAAAATTCACAGGAGGTTCATTGCTCTTCTCAACGTAAGTACATCTCGTGCCCAGCAAGGAAAGCAGAATCGTTGTTGAATCTTTGAAGAGGATTCCTATAATATTATCTGAGAGAAAGTATCCAAGACCCTCCTTGTAAGGATCATCGATCCATTTCGTTAAGAAAACAGATGGAGCCTTCATCTCGAGTCCAGGTTGAATAATAATCTTGGTCATATAAATCTTCAAATTTTTTACCGTTGAAGCCCTGACGAACGGTTTATCTTCCATTTCATTGGCGGTCTGAGGACTGCCTTTTGAGATTTCAGTGCTATGAATACTCATATTGACAGGGAGTAAATTGCCAGTCTCCTTCTTGGAAGAAAGTTCCATAGGTTCAATTTTGCTGCAAAGAGCGATATCTAAACCAAATTTCGACAAGAAGAAGCTCGAGGGAGGAGACGAGAGAGTTGAAAGCGGCAATAACTTTGGGATTTTCTCCTTATGAGACAGAAATGGGTGTTTCAAAATTTCATCAAGTGTTGGCCTTTGCGCTGGATTTGGATTTAGAATATATTTTATAAACTCCTTCGCCACTTTCGATATCGGAACAGAGTCAGGATAGTTATACCGACTAAGTTTTATATTGGTAGCGAGCTTATTGTCGTTCTTATTGAATGGAGGAGTCCCAATTAACATGGTGTAAGTCAGCACACCTAAACTCCAGATATCTACTTCGTACGAGTACCCTTTCCCATGGAGAATCTCAGGCGCAACATAATTCGGCGCCCCGCAAACAGTGCGCTTCCTTTCCCCCTCGAATTCAATTTTCGTGGCGCAGCCGAAGTCTCCAACTTTTATTTCCATATTGTCAGATAAAAGTGTGTCGCTTGGTCTCAGCCCACGGTGGATAACACGACGACTATGCATGTACTTCAATGCTGAGATTATCTGTAGGAGGTAGCACTGAACCTCGATTTCAGTGAGCCGTTTGCGGCGTTTGATGAGGTCGTTAAGTGATTGGTTGCTGCAGAGTTCAAGCACGATGTAGATGGCCTCATCGTCTTCGAAAACGCGTTCTAAACGCACGATGTTCTGGTGTTGGAGAGATTTATGTATCCTAATCTCAGAGAAGACTCTGTACCTTCTGAGGCTTTGTGTGAGAGCGGATTTTTGTATCATTTTGACAGCATAGACGTTATTCGTTTCAATGTTAGTGAGATAATGCAATTTTGAAAGGCCGCCTTGGGAAACTACTCTTCCGAGGTTATAGTAGATTACTTTCGATTCACCATTGAGTTTTTTCACTTTTTCTTCGACAATAGTTAGATCTTCAAAATTATTGTGTAGCAGATTTTGTTGAGATGATTCTTCCATTTGTGATGAAGTCAAAGTGGTGTTGTGGTTTGTGCTGAATCGGAACAATGAGATTATTTGAACTGCGTTTTGTATAAATCATTTTGTGAATCTTCGACAGTATAGTGATGATCAGAAATATTAGATCAGAAGGTAGTAAGATTGCTGAAAGTTTCTGATAAGTGAAACCAATGAAATTCATGATAAAGATGAAGATCACGTTTTAACTTCCCTATTCACTTGAATTTCTTGTGATGACGAATGAAGCTGTGTGTCAAGATGCTTAGTTCATGGATCCTCATGTTTTATTTTGCTGCAAAAGAATTCTCCTTGGTAAACGCTAATCTTGCCAGCTCGAATGTGCTTCTGAGTAAGCAGAAATTGGCAGTAATCGAATGATAAGTGAAGAATTGTGTCTAAAATAATTTTATCTCAATATCATTTGGATAGGAAATGCTTCAATGTTTAGTCAGTCGCCTTGAATTGAAAGATTTCACATTTGCTATTTATGACCGGGCTGCGTTCTTTTTCATTTCTAGAAAGGAAATACACGAGACTTTTATGGAGTTGCTTTGCTCACAAAAAATAGTATGCGATCCAGTATAACATTAAACGAAAGGCTAATAAGAAGGATAACGTCGGCTGGCAAGAATAGAACCAAGTATTACTGTGGCTTAAGTTATTCCAATTTTCTTTATAATATGTAAATCAAATGAATTGGGCAGTCAACTGAAAAATTTTGCCTTACCATATTTGATGCAAAAGAAAACTGAAGAAATTCATCTTTCAAAGATAGTTTTTCCAATTAAGTTGCGTCTATTCTTAGCCTCCTCCTCTCTGATTGTAGAACGATTTGGTGTGAATATCCCCAACTGACTATCCCTCAGAGCAGAATTTGAAACTAATGAACCATTGATTTTGTTTTAATAACAATGAAGACGTTCGGAATCAAAATGCCAAACGCAATTTCTATGCCAGAAGATGCAATCCTTCTCCCCGTAAAAAGGCTTAATCATTTCAATCGAATTCGTCCTTATCTTTTTGATCCTCTGAGCATTCCCATCAACAATTTTCAAGACCTCCCCATCTCCGCTCCCTCTTTTCCAATTCAATATAACCAAAGCATCAGATTCATCATAAAGCAACACAAAGGTTTTCGACGAAGTCGAAAAAACCTCCTTAAAATTTTCTTCAGGCGCTTCATTTTTTATCAATTGAGAAATAATGCTTACCGTCGTTCCTGACGATCTTGGTAGCCCATGCGTTATCGCATAGAATCTCACCGTATCCCCTCTAACCTCCTTAAAATTAGTAGGATACCAAAACGGATCATTTTTCTCTTGTGAAACATCGAAAAGCTCTACCATTTTGCTCTCTGCTTCAAATTTTATCAGCTTTGGCCTCTGGTCCAGAACCGCAAAATGTACATGCTCGTTCGCCGTTGGCAGAGCATATAAAGTTGCTAATCTACAAGTAATAACAGGACCGATTTCAATTTTCTTGTAGGTGGAGGTTTCAATATCAACGATATAAAAAACCCGATGAATTGACTCTTTGATTCCACTTACAATCACTTTGCCAGGTGAAGGTATGGTAAGAGTATCCAGCAAAATATTTTCTTCGAGGGTGATACTTGAAGGAGGTTGTTTTGAGATTGCAATTAGCGGTCTGAAACAAAAGGCTGACCCACTGCAGTAAATAAGCTGGTCGTTTTCGGGGCTATAAAGCAGCTTTGTTGTTACGGCGGACTCAAAATTGTAAGTTCTCAGCGGTTTAAGGCCAAAGTCGGTATTGAATAAAAGAAGAATGTTTCTTGCTCGGTTGAAAATGCCTAAGAGCTTCATTTTCTCTAGGAAGAAATATTCTGATGAGGATGGATAGCGGCGCAGAGTCAAGAGCTTTGTCATTATGGGTCCGATCATTCTTGTAGCGGTTTTTCGGTTGCGAATTGTAAGATCCGAACTCGTTTCTTGCATCGGGAATATCTTAATAACTTATTGAATTAGCTAATTATTGCAATGTGAAATTTATTGAGAGAAAGGCTTTACGATCCAATCTTCTATTTGTTTGAAGTAAGATGAATCTGGAAGCAAAAGATTCTTCTTAAATCTCATTCAAAGGCATCTTCAGCCTAGGTTTCCCACCCTTTCGAAGATAGAGAGAAAAATTGATTTATCTTGACATAATAATAATGGAAATGATTTGGAGTGATAGAGAACCGTCTGTTATGTATAAACCTATCATTGTCATGTGGAGGGTATAGCACCTTACTACAGCCAATTTCCATCGAAAATCCTGAAGAGATTGACAGCCGAGTCTTAGGAAAATCTTAGTCATCTTACTAAATTTATTATTTTATTCGACGATTTCACTGCAATTCACCACATTCATAAAGATGGATATTGAAGGAATTCTTACGATCACAATGATCTTCAGCATCCCCTCGGTGATTGGCTGCATTTCCAACATCACTCTGACTTTACTCGCAAAACGCTATAACGATCCTATCGGAAAATTAATCATTATGATCGCATTAACGGACCTTGGATTCGGCATCTCCAACATTATCCAGCGCTATGGGACCAACTTGAGTATCGCAGGCTGCTATGCTTTCTTCTGCTTTCAAAACGTCTCATTCATGGCCTCTATCGTCAGCACGTGCTGCTTTAGTCATTCGTTGTTGGAAAGTATTAAACACAGAAGCATCGTGGTTGTCGAAGTGTTCATGAAAAAATATTTTCTCTTTACTGGCGGAATCTCAATACTATTCTCATTAGCCGCAACAGGATTATCAGATATACAAGTCGCAGATAGTCAGGGGTTCTGCTGGGATTTTCCTTATGATAGAGTGTTTCATATCAGCGATTTTGTATTTTGGGATATCCCTTGCTGTTTAGTTGCAGGTTTCTGCGTGTATTCGTACACAACTACTATATCTCACATTAAGAAAGTGGGTGGAGGCACACATACAGAGCTAGTGCTTTATCCAATCATTCTCGCAGTGGTACTTCTCCCAAGAGTGACTCTGGATCTTTATCTTATCTTCGTAGAAGAGCCTCCTTATGCATGGCTGGTGATAGCGCAAATAGCATGGGGTTCTCAGGGGTTTTTGAATGCCCTTGCGTATGGTTTATACGTGAGAATTTTGAAGAGCTGCAAGACGAGGTGCTTGGGAAGATCATCCAGCGCTGCTGTTAGTTCACATGATGAGGAATATATATTGCGACATTCCTCTACAATGGATGAAGTGAGAAGAGTTGATACACTGCTGGTACATTTTGAGGATTCAGAAATGCCTACAAGGATACTGTAGTTTTGTTGTGATACTAAATAAGTGTTTTTTGCGGATGTACATCGTAATATGAACCCCAAAAAATCTAACGTTTTATGATATCCATCATTTATGCTGATTAATAATTTCTTTGTTGTTAATTTTCTTCAAATTGCAGTTGGAATTACTTATATTTTTCATCGTAGGTCTGTAAAAGGGAAGCTAATCCTGAAGGAGAAGCCAAATCTCATAAAATATACACAAATTTGTCTTTCTCGTAGATTTAAGAGTCTTTCATTTAATATGTTATATTTGAATATTTCAACACTATGGGATATTTTGATATAAACTCGACTCACGATATTAACTCATTTCATATGTGAGACTTGCATGAGAAAATAATAGATTAACAATCAAAACCCTCTACTTCTAGAACTCAATTATTTTATGATATATTCGCTCCAGTCTTTCCTCTTGACCAGCAACAAGCCAACTTCCGTTTTGATTTCATTCAATTATGAAATTACAAGTTCAGATCCTGATCCAAAAATTTTAATATCTGATTTTAAGGATTTTGAAGATTTACACCCTAAAAAGCTATCCATTGCCACCTAACAATTTGTCCTGAAGCTTTCCAGCGACACCAAAAGACTACATCAAGCGCCAGGAGTAGTAATGTTGATATTTGCTCTTCTTGTGGGTGGGCTGATTAGGCCTTTCAAATCAGCATGGACAATGGGTTATTCATGATTAATGAGATCGCCAAGTGGGATATTGGCCTAGTGGTTGGTATCTTCAAAAAGTCAAGAGAACAGTATTGGAATTGCTCTGATATTAATTGTGATGGTAGCTGTTGCGGGTGAATTCACTGACTGCATTCATCTTATTCCTGTATTCAGTTTATCAACTATGCAAAAATGGGCAAATATGAAATAGAAAAGAAGTCAGACTCGAAAAATTTTAGCCTTGAAAAATTACACAATGAAAAACTTAACCTGAGCAAACTAGATAGCAAGCATGAATAATAGTTACTTGAAAGGGAGTGATAATAGTGCAAACATCTCTTATCAAAATTTGATCCAAAGTCATCATGAACCTCATGGAGGCTTTAGAAGACAAGCCCTTGAAAAAGCTGCGCTGTAATGATAATGAAAATAGTACAGTCTTACCGGACAAGTTTTCATCAAGGAGCCTCCTCAGTCAAAGGCCTCTAAATCAAAAATATATTTCTCAGCAATAAATTGTGATTCAGCAAATTTAAGTATAATACTTGAATTATATATTGTTCATACATGAATAGCGTCTTTACTCTAAATTGACAAATATTTCCCATCATAAAGATCTTCAGCTTAAAACATCTATCTATCATATCTACCAATGGGTGAAATATTACTACTAACTATTTGATATCCATTCTTGATACTAGATCAATTAGATGTATAAATCATAAACATTGCATCAATAATGGAGACGCAATTCAAAATTTGAAGGCGATGTAGAACATGAATCATATAAAAAGGGAGATAAAAAAATTTCTTCAGCTTTCAGTGCAAGGTTTAGTCAACCCTGTATGGGAGCAAGTCCGAATGCATTAATGAGTAGGGTCTCCTACATTGTCAAGAGAATGAGGGTACCACCTTTTTGGTTGGAATTTGATTTCGAAATTAGGGTTCTCGTCCGTTTCGAATGGAGTTTCCCCGATATTATTGTTAAGTGCTATGCTAGTTCTCTTTGGATCTTGCAAGGTGTTTTGGGGTTGAGTTTTTGGAGAGACTACAAGTTGTCGGAAAGGAAGCGGTCTCTCGCCAAGTTGCAGTTGTTGTGTGCTTCTTGATGAAAGTTCTTCGTCTTTTCGAAATGAAATATTAGATTTCATAGTTTTTTCTTCGTCTTTGACACTTATCGACCCTAATTGGATCTTATTATTACTGTCACTGGGATTCGGAATCGAGGTGGCTTCATCATTCGCATTGACGTTCAAGTTGGTGCTATTAGCGCATCCCAGGTTCTGGAGACTCAGCACTTTTGAATTTAATTCCTTTTTTATTTTCTTTTTGTTTGCGTAATTTTTGTAAAGTTCATAAAGCGAATGCAACAGCATCGCAACTACAACTAATCCATTAATTGCAACAGCTGCCACCACAATCACGATTATACCAGCCCCGATACTATCCACTGGATCGCCAATAATACCGAGCACCAGAGCCAAGATTCCTATGATGAACTTGGCAATCTCGTTCAAAAGGAATAATCCACCATCCACTTTTGATTCAAATGGTCGAATAAACCCACTCACGAGAAT
>ENA-UOTZ01001633-UOTZ01001633.1-compost-metagenome-genome-assembly--contig:-NODE-1633-length-14507-cov-23.248302_pt1 | contig 14507 bp, 8 predicted proteins | sample MGYA00238144_ERZ746983 | MGnify/ENA primary metagenome ERZ746983 (study PRJEB28759, sample SAMN06268863) | compost metagenome | isolation source: single cell | place: USA: California, Emeryville, Joint...
AATATATGATGCTCTTTGGCATCTTTCTCTAATAATTCCGCAACGAGCCTTGTTTCTTCAGGTGAGATGGTTGGGGAGTGATGAAATGCTCCTGGGATGTTGAGTTGAGGGAAGAATGCTTTTTCTAATGTTTTTCTGATTTTTGACAGCATTTTGATTTGAAATCTTTGCAATAAAATAGTTGTTATTCTATCGTTAGTTTAATAAATAGGTTATGCTCGCTAGATACTGAACAATTCTTCGTGTTTTTCTTTATTTCTGAATACTTACTGATTTCATTTGCAAGAATTATTATGCTGATATCATGAGAAGGAGACTTTGCCATAAAATATCTTTGTTCTTTTAGAAACTCTGGAGAATGGAAATTGAAGATCATTGCCTTCTGCGAAAAATTTATCTACTTTTGAAATAACTCAACAGAAAATAGCAAAGACAAACAACATATCAAGTTTAATAAGTCAAGCTATGAAAGAGCTTATTTTGAGTAGGATGGCTCTCCTTTAAACAGCAACCACCCTCTTTTTCAAATCGCAATGAGCACCAAAAGATTATGATTCAAGTACTAAGAAATAAGTGCCATCAATTAACGTAATCTTGGAGTCTATGGAAATCTAAAACTAGAACAAAAAAGCATGTTAAATAGTAAGGGAATGAAAACGTGTGTGTCATTGGTACTTTATATTAAGTGAGCAACACGCAAAAGATAATAATACTATTAAAATTATTTAATTTGACTTGGTTGAATTATTATGAGTAAGCACATAGACTATTAGATCAATCCATCTTTAATTAAAGGGTCGTAATTAGGTATGCCTATAGATAGCGTTAGACAACATGACAATGAGCATTGCTTTTCTCGCTTCAACAGAAGAGGAAATCGTACGACGTTATTTTACGATAAATGGGCCACCGATGGCTGCTTTCTTTCTGGTATCTGAAACCAGAATTCATCAAAACCTACTGCATCCTGAGTCCAGCATCTTTTACCGTCTTTTTCCTTTTCAGCAAATGTTATAACATTCTCAACGGTCATGCTCGCTATCGCTCGGTACGCTCCTTTTCCCAAGGTTTCATCAGGATCCCATCTTTCAGCTTGCTTCAATGCGCGAATAACCTTTGGAATGTGCTCATCACCATGAGCCATGGCCAACTCAAAGATCTCCTTCCAAGATTTTGTAAACTCTGTAGTCGATGTGAACTGCTCCAAATGCAGTTTAGGGCGGTTTCGTCCAGCGAAATGTGCTAAGTCCATCGCAAATTTCCCTCTCAAGAATTTCATTCCGAGCTTTGGACTAAGGTGTTGTACAAAAACTGGCAAGAATAGACTGCTTGTTAGTGCATGCATTAGGAAGAAATCAAAGACTACTTCTTTGTCCGGTCGTTGAGGGCCTGCATACACAGCAACGCCAAGAATCATCAACTCACGGACTTTGTCCAAAAGGTCTTCTTTATCAGGTGAAAGAGACCATTTCTCTGCATATTCGAGAATCAATTCGGGCTGTTTGTCATAAAACGTCATGAATTTTCTATCATCTTCGTATTTTACAATACCATCAAAGTGTTTGTCCTCAATCATTGCTTTCGCTATGTCCAATGCAGTTAAGCCTACGCCCTTTGACGTTTTGATTTCTCGAGGAACAAGCGCCTTGTTTAGATCGGCATGAGTACACATTTGCGCGAGTCCTTCAGCTACCATACCATCAATTCCGAATTCAAGACCGTAGCCAATGTGGATCATCGGATGATACACACCTCCGACAAAGCGAGCAAGCATGTTATTTTCTTCATCGAATGCATACTTCTCAATCGCGCCTATCCGACCTAACTTCTCGACTTCCTTCAGCATAAAGTCTAGATAATCAGAATAATATTCTTTCTCTCCGAGATGTTCAGTCCATTTGAAATCGCTATGTTTCTGGGGCTTTGGTCGTTGCATTTGGTCCTCTTGCTTGTATACTTCTTTGAGTCGCTTTACCGAGGCTCCAAGAGAGTAGTCTGCCAGTAGCATGTGAGTAAGGTGGTTGTGGAATCCTTTGTCATTGAAGTACATGTGATGCTCCTTCGCATCTTTCTCTAATAATTCCGCAACGAGCCTCGTTTCTTCGGGTGATATGGTTGGTGAGTGAGGAAATGCTCCTGGGATGGTGAGTTGTGGGAAAAACGGTCCTCTTTCTACCGTCTTCTTGATTTTCGATAACATTTTGACTTTTGAGCTAATTTTTTTTTTTGCTGATATAGATTAAATGTTACTCTAACTCTCACCTTAAATAAGCGAATTTTACTGACTACTGAATAATATTACGTATCTTCCGATATTTCTGGATTACTGAGCTCACTTCATGAATCACGATCTCTTCGTGAGACGAGCAAACTATCATAAAAGCATCCTCATTCTCTGGATACTTCCTAACTTTTTCCAAGTTTCAAAATCTTTTTCAACTATGTGAAGTTTCTCTATCGAGCTTCCCTGTACCTGGCTTCTCTAATTCCTCTCCTTAGTAAAATAAAAAAGATGTTTGCTATCTGCTTACTGGCTTGCTGAGAGAACAGACTTTTTAAGGAGTAATTGAAATTATTCTGGGTCAGTAATTCCAGATCCTCACACGAAATTGAATCACCCTACTCAGAACGAAACGAATCACTCATTGAAGAGTCTTCGGAATTATTGAGGAACTCCAGTATTCAACTACACAAGCCTTAAAATTTTCAGAATGGCTTCCAATGAAGACGTATTTCTTTGAAACATCTCACTTTTCTCATGACAGCCCATCTGAAATGAATAAGTTTTTTAATATAATATAATATCCGTAGCAAACATGCGGTTACTCGGCAAAATAAAGCACAGCAATTAGTCAACATCTAAGAATTCGAGGCGCAGAAATTCTTTCATTTCTTTCTTTTTGCGATCTTTTTGTGATATGACTGTCAAAATCTCTGAGATCTAAACAAAGGAAGGTAATTCAGCTGAGCTCAACTGCTGAAGAGGACATCTTCAAAAGGATTTTGTTAAGATTTTTGTCTTCACGACATAATAGTTAATTTCAGAATTTCCAGAAAAAATGCTGGTCTCGATAATTTATGAACAATTTACGATTAATAACGTTGATGAGAATAATATTTTTACAATTGACCTATTATGACTGAGTTATTATGAATTCATGAAAAGCCCAAATTCACGAATAAAATTGCTAGGTAGCATGAACTTTAATTTGAATATTGCTCTTCACCTAAATGGAGTACAGATTTCAATTTATGACAAGTCAGCCAGAGTCTCCTGCTTTCTTTCTGGTATCTTATCCCAAAATTCGTCGAAACCTACTACTTCATGCGTCCAACTTCTTCGATCATCTCTTTCCTTTTCAATAAAGCTTACTACATTTTCAACTGTCATGATAGCTATAGCATGATAAGCTCCTTTCCCTAATGATTCTTCAGGGTCCCATCTCTCAACTTGCTTTAACGCTCGAATTACTTTTGGAACGTGTTCATCATCATGATACACCGCCAATTCAAAAATTTCTCCCCAAGATTTCGTAAACTCCGTTGTCCATGATGTGAACTGGTCCAAATATAGTTTAGGGCGGTTTCTTCCAGCAAAATGAGCCAAATCCATTGCAAATTTCCCTCTCAAGAATTTCATTCCGAATTTGGGGCTGAGTTGCTGTACGAAAATCGGCAGGAAGAGACTGCTGGTTAACACATGCATCAGGAAGAAGTCAAAGGCGATTGCTTTGTTCGGTCTCTGAGGTCCTGCATATACAGCAACACCTAGAATCATCAATTCACGAACCTTTTCTAATAGCTCCTCCTTTTCAAGCGAAAGAGACCATTTCGAGACGTATTCAAGAATCAACTCTGGTCGCTCATAAAATCCCATAAATTTAAATTCGTCTTCTGATTTGATGCCATCGAAACGTTTATCCTCAATAATTGCTATCGCTATTTCCAGCGCACTGATATTCGAACTTTTTGGCAATTTGATTTCTTGAGGGATAAGCGCTTTATTTACATCTGCGCCTGTGCACATTTGTGCGAGTCCTTCAGCTATCATGCCATCGATCCCGAATTCAAGGCCATAGCCGATATGAATCATTGGGTGATAAAGGCCACCCAAAAATCGAGCAAGCATGTTATTTTCTTCATCGAATGCATACTTCTCTATTGCGCCTATCCGACCTAACTTCTCGACTTCCTTCAGCATAAAGTCTAGATAATCAGAATAATATTCTTTCTCTCCGAGATGTCCAGTCCATTCGAAGTCATTATGCTTTGGTAATCTTGGTCGTTGCATTTGCTCTTCTTGTCTATATATTTCTCTGAGTCTTTTCGTTGAGGCTCCAAGAGAGTAGCCTGCCAGTAGCATGTGAGTAAGGTGGTTGTGGAATCCTTTGTCATTGAAGAACATGTGATGCTCATTCGCATCCTTCTCTAATAATTCGGCAACGAGCTTTGTTTCTTCGGGTGAGATTGCTGGTGAGTGAGGAAATGCATCCGGGATGTTGAGTTGGGGGCAGAATCGATCTTTTGAGGTTAATTTTTTGGATTTCGAAAACATTTTAATTTAATTTTTGTGTTCTATTTTGTTTTTGACTTCGAATCATAATATATATATGTCACAGTTACTGAATACTGAATAAATTTTTGAATGCCAGCTTCTTGGAATACTGAATCACTTAGTGAAGCACGTTCGCATCACAAGACGAATATAACTGAGCATCACCATAACTTTTGACTCTTCCATGGACGGTTTGACGTGTCAGGATAAACTGAAGAAAATCTATATTTTTCTGTATCACGATTTTCCGAGAACCCTCTTTGAAAATCAAGGCCACCCTCATCCACTCTCCATAGGTAACCAAAGAATACTGGTATTTGATCCTCATCTACAAATCTGCTTGATGAGTTGCGATAATTTTTTTTTAAGGAAAAACTCAGATTTTGCGTTAGTAATATAATAATATTCACATAAAATTTCCAATGCTCTTGTTCTGGACAAAGTGAGTCACTCTTACTGAAAACGCAAAAATTCAGCATTCTCGAGAGAATCCAGTCGTTAACTCCAGGAGCTCTTGATTGTTTCAGAATGGCTTCTATTTTACCAAATCTCTATTTGAAACATCTGCTTCTTCTCATGACGGTGCAATAGTAACTTTTGAATAAGTCCTTTCTGTTAAAATAAGGCAGCTAGTTGTTTCCTTAAATAATTCAAATCTTTACATTTTAATTTAATTCTGACTATAAAAAAAAATATATATAAGAACTGTAAAAAAGAATGCTTGATAATACATCTGCAATATTCATGTTATAAGATGTACGGGATAAATACAGCAACTGGTCTATCACCTACTCAGAGAACTGGGTAATACAGATGCACCACAAATTGGCTGGAGAAGAAACACTTTTTGTTATCAAATTTGCATAAGACTAACTGGGAAACTCGAGCATTTATAAGAACATGTACGAAATTTCCTATATTATTCAATAACTCTATCTTTTTTTCTAAAGTAGGCAAATCTTATGTGGTTAACATCCATAATGAATTCATCACAAATGTTTATGAGTCCGACATCTTATAAGGTCTCAACGGTCATGCTTGCTATCGCTCGGTAAACTCCTTTTCCCAGAGTTTCTTCAGGATCCCAAATTTCAGCTTGCTTCAACGCTCGAATTACTTTAGGAAAGTGCTCGTCGTCATGATTCACAGCCAATTCAAAGATCTCGCTCCAAGATTTTGTATACTTCGTTGTCCATGATGTAAATCGGTCCAAATACAGCGGAGGGCGATTTCGTCCAGCGAAATGAGCTAAGTCCATAGCAAGCTTTCCCCTCAGAAAGCTCATTCCTAATTCTGGACTAAGCTGCTGTACAAAAACAGGCAGAAAGAGAGTGCTGGTTAACACATGCATCAAGAAGAAATCAAGCAAAGGTTCTTTGTTCGGGCTCTGAGGTCCTGCATAGGCAGCAACACCAAGAATCATTAATTCACGGACTTTCTTCAAAAGCTCCTCTTTGTCAGGCGAAAGAGACCATTTTGAGACGTATTCAAGTACCAACTCTGGTTGCTTATAAAATGCCATAAATTTAAATGGGCCTGCTGACTTGATGCTATCAAAGCGTTTATCCTCAACCATTGTTTTCGCTAAGTCCAATGCCGATGTGCTAGAATCCTTTGCTAATTGGATTTCTTGAGGGATAAGTCCCTTATTTAGATCATTATGAATGCACATTGTTGCGAGTCCTTCGGCTACCATGCCATCAATCCCAAATTCAAGGCCATAACCAATATGGATCATGGGATGATATACACCACCTAACAGCCGAGCGATCATATTATTCTTCTCTTCAAACGCATATTTCTCAATCGCTCCTACAGGACCTAACTCTTCAACTTCTTCCAGCATGAAATCTAGGTAATCTGTATAATATTTGCTATCTCCTAAATGCTCAGTCCATTTAAAGTCCTTGTGCTTTAATGGTTTTGGCCGTTGCATTTGTTCCTCTTGCTTGTATATTTCTCTGAGTCGTTTTTCTGAAGCTCCAAGTGAATAATCTGCTAAGAGCATATGAGTAAGGTGATTATGGAATCCTCTGTCATCGAAGATTATATGATGCTCGTTAGCATCTTTCTCTAATAATTCTGCCACTAATTTTGTAGCTTCGAGTGAGATGGTTGGCGAGTGAGGAAATGCTCCTGAGATATTGAGTTGAGGGAGGAATCGTTCTTTTGTTACTGTTTGTTGGATTTTGGATATCATTTAGCTTTGAAATCTTTGCTGTTAATATTTTTTTGTGAATTTAAATAAATTGTGATTAATATCAATCTTTCCAAAGTCCTTTTATAATACTGAATTCACTTCATGAATCACGTGCGACTCATGAGATAGAACGAATTGTAATAAAAGTAGTTCATTATTTCTTTTCGATATTCCTTCAAACTTTGGAATTTAGAGTCAAATGTTACTTAAGCAAGCATGGGCGACTTCTTAAAGGTGCCTAGTTATTGGCGACTACTAAGTATTCAAGAAGGGTCTCTTTGTTCTGAATTCCGGCATCACCCAAAAACTGAATCTCATTTAAGAATCACTCTTGTTTAAAGCAATTCGAATTACATGGAACCGGGATGCCTAATTTTGAAATATCCAGAATAATTCTCACGATCAAGCACCTCTCTGAATCAACTTGAATTCTCGCTTTTCGCACCATATTTTTGAAAGCATTCAGTTTTATCTGAGAAAAATTTAATTCTGTGTGTATTGAGTAGCAATCCTCTTAATAACTTCCTCTTTACTTTAATATTTGATAAAATTGGTATTATGAATTGCGACTGCGATTTGATAATTATCTTACCAATTCTTTATAAAGGCTTAAGTAGTATTTCGAAAGGATAATCCATAGATGAGCAGTTCATATATAATAAGTAAAATAAAGACAGATTTTATTCACTCAGGATGTAGCACACGAATTAGAAATAAGAAATGAGTGAAAGTATTCTTCTTATGAGTTCACTGTTAGAGTAACTCAAAGCAGCTTTCGTGAGAAGATTTAAGATATATACGATCCTTTGGCGTCATCTGAGCAGTTTCTAGACATTCAGATGTCACGATTATTTCGAATTCTTTTGCGTCATCTTTACTCACAATTTCTAAGCTTTTATCAAGTAATAGAGCCGTCTCAAAAGAAGACTCCTTGCCCGTTATCACACTTGAAAAATTCTTCAACTTTTCCAGTTTCCAGTGATCAATAGGAAATTTTGATAGAACAGAGGCCATGACAACAGCACTATTCTCATCGAACTCTAACGATTTGTCAGTGATTCCTTCGTAGCCCAACTTTTTTCCTTGAAGCATCAATACATTCGAAAACAACTGACACACTGTAGCCCTCATTATTTTCGGTGGATTATCCAGAGATTCAATGCCCTTCAATGCTTGATAGAACTTCGAAAGAGCGAGTAACTGCGCTATACCTCGGATGATTTTATGTTCAATAGCTGATTCTCTGTCACCAGGTAGAAAGCTCATCCTGCATGAATTCTCATTCACAGGGTTTGAAAGCAAGTTTACAGTATTGCTCACCCCTGCAAATATATTCAACCTCGTTCTTAAATCACCTAGTTTCTCGTGAACTCTTTCAATCGGTGGTCTCATATCTGGGTCTACGCACACCATTTGCCTCAACAACTGATGAAAATCTTGATTTGTGAAGGAGGTTACACTTCCATAAAGATTCAGCTCCATAATCTCTCTATAAGCATCTGAATTAGAAGAAACTCCTCGAAGTGCATTAACATCGCATCCAGTCAGCTCTAATATCACGATTCCAAGCGAATATACATCGTTAGCGAACGGCTGTTTATTCGAAAGAGGACCAAGGCCTTTGCACTTGAGATCCGGAGCCAGATAAGGATTTTCGAGGAGCAACTCCACGGATTCATCATCGCAGTCTGAAGCCATTAGAAGCTCGGGGCTGCTACCCCAATCACCGAGGACATACTGAGAACCACTCAGATAAATATTGTTGGATTTAATATTTCCATGGTACTGGCGCGCTTTCGTTTTGATATGCACCAGCAGGTCAGCTAGATTAAACACAAATTCGATGATTTCTTCAATTTTGAAAACTTTGCCATCGGTATAGAGACTATCATATAAAGTTTTAGGAGCGTATTGGGTAATATAGAATAGCTGAGTTGGAGGTTTGAAACTGTATAGATCGAAGCCTATCGAGTGCACGGGTAGCGTATAGGGATGAGCGAGGTCTTGAAGGGTGATCAGAAGCAGTAGGAGTCTGTTGAATTCGTTTTCATCGTCATAATTTAATAGTTTAATGGCATATATATCTGAACTATGTTTCGTTGTTGCCCAATAACGTGTTGGGCGTTTTTTCCCATAAGCGCCTTGACTTAAGAGCTCCTGAAAAAGGGAGTTTGGACTTGGTTTTGAAAAATCAAGGCGATATTGAGCTATAGCGAGTTCTTTATGGAACATTCGTCCCCTGATTGATAGATTAATTTAATTTATAGAAAGTATCTGTTAAGTAGCTCCGGCTGTACTGATAGCCTCGACAAAGTAATAAACACTGTTGTTAAAAGGACCTTGTACTGTAGTGAGGGTCAGTTAAATTAACTAATAGATCGAATATGATATTTAAACTGTAATGCACTACTATTTCTCAATAAAATGACTCAATCTCGGCATATGAAGGATCACATAAATTGTAGATGAGGTTTGAAAATTTTTTCACAAATCATTGATAAGAGTCAACAAACCCTATTTGTGAGCGTAAAGAAAGAAAAATAGACACTTGAAGACCTCGGAATTCAACTATTTTTGGGAAATTATGGGTGTTTACTGAAGGATATTTTACTGGATGAAAGTTCGAAAAATTCTAAAACTGTTCTTGAGACTATATTTGTAATTAAAGAGATTTCTCAAATAAATTGAAGATGTATCTTTTAAAAATACTTTTGACTTTCATTGAGAGGTTGAAGTTGGATCTTTGAGTCGAAAAGGAAGTGAACCGCAGTTATGAGCTGATGAATTTTGAAAACTGTTTGACCAATTACTCTTTTGAGAATATTTCTTGGGTATCTGCAGTATTTGACTTCTCGGCACAAATTCTAACAGATTACAAAAATAAATGATGTTAGAGCAGGTCTTGATTATGAGTGAGAAAAATTTACTAAAAAAGATTTGTTTGATGGTCAATTCATTCGACACATCGAGATATTATGACTTTATGCCATCAATTGTGTCTGGTACTGGAAAGTATCACTACGTGAAAGTTATCTCTTTACTGTTATTACCTCTAAAAGTCCAAATTGGAATTTTGAAAGGATTTCTCAGGAAAGAAGATTGAGTACCAATCAGCCAAAAGATTTTAGTCAACACATGACAATTCACGGCCTGTATCACGAAGGACTGAAAATGTCTTTAGCATGGACCTCAGTCAGAAATAAAAGCGGCTTAGTACTTCAATTCTGATACATGAAGTTTTTTGAGTGATTCAATTAGGAATCACTCAGTATCCAATTCAATACAACTATTTATTCTCAAACTTAGTATCTTACGCTAATCTATTTCAGAAAAATTTATTTTAAATGATATCCAATCTCCAGAAAGCAATAACATCCAAAGGTCGGTTCCTCCCACAGCTCGACATCCCAGGAGCGTTTCCGCACTCACCAACTATCTCTCTCGAAGAAACTCGACTTGTTGAGGAACTGCTGGAGAAAGACGCTGCTTCACATCACATATTTTACAGCGATAAAGGCTTCCACAACCATCTTACCCACATGCTCTTAGCTGACTATTCACTGGGAGCGTCAACAAGGCGACTCCAAGAAATCTACGAACACCAAGAAAAGATCCAAAGGCCAAAGCCACCCAAACATGACGACTTCAAATGGACTGAACATTTGGGCGATGATAAATATTATGCAGATTATCTGGATTTTATGATTGAAGAAATTGAAAAGCTCGGTCGCGTTGGTGCTGTTGAGAAATATGTATTTGAAGAAAAGAATAACATGCTCTCACGATTTTTGGGCGGAGCCTATCATCCATATATTCACACTGGTTATGGTCTCGAATTCGGAATAGACGGCATGGTGGCCGAAGGTCTCGCACAAATGTGCGTTCATTCGGATCGATCAAAACCCTTGTGTCCTAACGAAACTAAGTTATCAGAGAATCCGAGCTCAAAAACAGCTCTGGAATTAGCAAAAGAGATGCTTGAGGATAAGCGTCTTGACGGCCTCATTAAATATACAGATGAAGTTAAATTTTTTGCTGTCGTCGACAAGAAGCCAGAAGTGGTACTTGAATACGTGGAAAACTGGTCGCTTTCGCTTGATAAAGAGAAATTGCTAGAGAAAGCGAGCGAGCTAATGGTTCTTGCTGCTGCTGTGTATGGCGGACCTCAGCGGCCGAATAAAGAAATTGTCTTTGACTTCTTCCTGATGCATGCGCTAACGAGCAGTATCTTTTTGCCCACCTTCGTTCAGCATATTGACCCGGAGCTCTCGGTAAGATTTCTGCAAGCCAAATTCGCTGTCGATTTAGGGAGGACAATTTCACAAGGGCGCCCTAAATTGCATTTGGAACAGTTTACATCGTCAAAGGCCGAGTTTACGAAATCTTGGCGTGAAATCTTTGAATTGGCAGTGAATCATCGTGATGAGCATCTTCCAAAGGCGATCCGAGCATTGAAGCAAGTTGAAAGGTGGGATCCTAAGGAAACGCTTGGGAAGGGTGTGTATCGAAAGATGGCGAGTATGACTGTTGAAAGTATAATCGCAGAAGATGAGGAAGAAAAAGACGGCAAAAGATTTTGGAATTCAGAGGGTATCGGATTTGATGAAACTTGGGCCAAGATCCCTGTTAGAAAACCAGTAGAATTGTAGTCAATATAATCGTACCTAAGTGATGTCAATATTTCAAATTTAATAACATTACAACAATGAATGAAAATGAATGTTCAATTAAATTTCACATAGCATGAATTTGCATATATCTGCACCTTTATTTGAATCTTTACACTTCAATCAAAGTAAACGTCTAAAAAGTTTTTTGAATTATTTAAAGGGATTGTCATTTAAGTAATGAGGAAATCATTCCATTTTAGTATCTCATTCAAGGTGTTATGAAAGATTGTGAAAGGCGCAGATCGAAGAAATACTCACATTTTTATCAATTAAAGCTTCAAACGTCAACTACAATTAATTTGAAGGATTTATTCGTGAGAGATCTGATTGATACAAACTTTCGCTGCTGTATTCAGTTGAGATACTAAAAAATTGGTTTAAAACTCAGAGCAAATTAAACTGTTTTGTTTGAAAATTTAAGAATAAAAACTAAATTATCGCAGATATACTTCTTTCTAATGATCTCGAATCTTCAAAAAGACATACCCTCAAAAGGGCGATTCCTCCCACATCTTGATATCCCTGGAGCATTTCCCCATTCACCGACTATCTCACTCGAAGAAACAATACTCGTTGAAGAATTATTAGAAAAAGATGCAAAGAATCATCATGTCTTCTTTAATAACGAAAAAGGCTTCCATAATCACCTTGCGCATATGCTTCTGGCTGACTATTCTCTTGGAGCCTCAACAAAACGACTTAAAGAGGTCTACGAACAAGAAGAAAAGATCCAACTGCCTAAACTTCCAAAACACGATGATTTCAAATGGACTGAACATCTCGGAGATGAAAAGTACTATTCAGACTACCTCGATTTTATGATTGAAGAAGTTGAAAAGCTAGGGCGTGTTGGCGCTGTTGAGAAATACGCGTTTGAGGAACAAAACAACATGCTTTCTCGATGGTTAGGAGGTGCGTATCATCCCTTTATTCACACTGGTTATGGCCTCGAATTCGGAATAGATGGCATGGTAGCTGAGGGACTCGCACAAATGTGCGTTCACTCTGATCGCTCGAAGGTCCTCTGTCCAAATGAAACCAAAGCATCAGAGGACTCAGGCTCAAAAACCGCTTTGGAAATAGCAAAGGCAACACTAGATGATAGTCGCTTTCATGGGCTTGTTAAGTTTGAAGATAAGTTTAAATATTTTGCGTTTTTGAACACAAAGGCAGAATTGGGGCTTGAATACGTGGATAAATGGTCGCTTTTTACCAATAAAGAAGAACTTCTAGACAAGGTTCGTGAGCTAATGATTCTTGCTGCCGCTGTATACGCCGGACCGCAACGACCAGACAAGGAAATTGTTCTCGACTTCTACTTGATGCATGCACTCACAAGCAGCCTCTTCCTACCAACCGTTGTCCAACAAATTAATCCAAAGCTCTCAGTGAGACTTCTGAAAGCCAAATTCGCAGTGGATTTGGCTTATTTCGTTTCACGAAACCGGCCGATGCTGCATTTCGAGCAATTTACATCACCTAACACTGAGTTTACGAAATCTTGGAGAGAGATATTCGAGTTGGCGGTAAATCACTCTGATGAGCACATTCCAAAGGTGATTCGAGCATTGAAACTTGTTGAAAGATGGGATCCTAAGGAAACGTTGGGGAAAGGTGTGTATCGAGCAATGGCTAGTATGACCGTTGAAAAGATCGTAGCAGAAAATGAGGAGGAGAAAGACGGGAAAAGATGGTGGAATTCTGATGGAATAGGCTTCGATGAGACTTGGTCTAAGATTTCTGATAGAAAGCAAAAACTATAGATAAATCACTCATAACTTATATTATACAATGGCGAAGAGTTCTCTAATGATTTAAACAGAGTAATTAAATGGATAATAAACTTGCATCTTCGATTGAATAAGCCTCCAACCAATCTCTAATCAAGCATTTAGAAATATTATATATGTAGGATGACTGTAATAGAGATATTATCAACGAAACAGTTTTTGACTAAAATACCTTATAACTAGGTATATTACCGGACCTCATCAAGAAAAAAATCAAATTTTCTGTTTATAATACGATGTTGTTCCTAATTTCCACATGTGATCAATCTTTTGGCTATTTGACGATATAATCCTACGAGTTGTTTGAGGTCAGACTATTTGATGCTGTTCAATAGAAAGATCTGCTTTCTGAAAATTCTGGTGATACAGATGTTATTTATTCATATCACCCAGTTAAAAAGATGACTTCCAAAGTTACGTCAAATTGTAAAAGCAGCAGCTATATTAAGGTTCAGGCACGTTGAAGAATAGAGACTGTCAGGTGCTTCCAAATTATAGAAAGACATACTGAATAGAAACTGTCCTTAAACTAAAATTGCAGTGATTCCTAAGAAAAGTCAGATTTCCTTCGAGATGACTGAGCCAGCAACATGCTAGAAATTATGATGATTTGCTTTACAGTTGTCTCCTTGCGAAGTTGATTTGAAATTATTTCCGACCTTTTTATTTTTAATTTTTTAGCACAAGTGATAAGATTTGAATGCTATACCATAAATTTGCGAGATATGGTCATATTCTGGAGACTAACTGATTCAGTATTCAGTATAAATTTGCTTATTTAAAGGCAAAATTTAGAAGATAAATTAAACCAAATATCTTTATATTTCTTTAGAAAGATTTCGAATTTCCAAAAAGCAAAATATGAGAGGACAATTTCTTCCTTTATTGAGCACGATTGTATTCATCCTTTTCCTTTGGCAGGCGCAAGGGGAAATCACAGAAGGCCAAACGACTCTTTTCCGCTTGGAGTCATTCGCACTACCTTCTAACATCCCAGGAGCATTTCCACATTCTCCGACTATCTCACCCATCGAAATAAAATTGGTTGAAGAATTGCTAGTGAAAGACGCAAACGAGCACCACATATTTTTCAACGAAATAGGATACCACAATCATCTTACTCACATGCTCCTGGCAGATTTCTCTCTTGGAGCTTCACCAGCGCGACTCAAAGAAGTGTACGAACAAGAAGCCGAAATACAGCGACCAAAGCCTGAAAAGCATAACGGCTTCAATTGGACTGAACATTTAGGAGATGGTGATTACTATTCAGATTATCTGGATTTTATGTT
>ENA-UOTZ01001634-UOTZ01001634.1-compost-metagenome-genome-assembly--contig:-NODE-1634-length-14507-cov-5.418919_pt1 | contig 14507 bp, 11 predicted proteins | sample MGYA00238144_ERZ746983 | MGnify/ENA primary metagenome ERZ746983 (study PRJEB28759, sample SAMN06268863) | compost metagenome | isolation source: single cell | place: USA: California, Emeryville, Joint...
TCTGATGCAAACCCCCTCCAGTTCAAAGAAATCGCATAAATCGCCGAATGTAAAAAAACCACTCAAGCTACTTCTGAGTCCCGAAAGAATCCAGACAAAGTAGTTTTTAACAAATGTAGTTTTATAAGTTAAGTTAAGTTGTTTACCCTGTTAAATTTTTGTCTTCGTAGACGATTTTTTTTTTCATTCTGATTTTGTTCCCTTTATAACATTCGTAAACTGAATATACAGTGACAAAATATAATTTACTGTCGTCATGACTACGAATATGAAGTTTCTTCTTTGAGGTACAGAAGGTGATTTTGGATTGTATTTACCTCTAAAACATAGTCTATTAATAGTAATTGACTACTAAAATAATTACATTTAACCAAAATAGCCAAAATAGTTCAAGTTAGTTCACGTGAAGCTTATCTACAGTGAACAAATATTTTATGAAAAGGTCAAATGCTAACGAGAGAGTACGAGAAATTTTGTAGTCTTTGACAGAGTATAGAATTGGCATTTGAGTTATTTGCGCGTTAGTCTGAGTCTTATTTGCCAAATAATGTCATTTGAATGTTTAATCAATAACGTTTTTAAACTGTTTAATTCAGAAATTGTTTTTCATGGTGAACTATCTAAGAAAGAGTCTTACTATTATTGAGATACCGTGGAAAATGAAGAGCTAACAATCTTTCTTATTAATAGAATTAATTGAGCGTTAATGAAAATTCAGATGATTGAAATATCACGTTCTAACCAAGTTTAATTCAGTTTCTTACCAATACTTATTGCTGGAAGACGTTCATAAATAGATTATAAATTTTGAGCTCTCGATGCCTATTATCATGAGTAACAACAGCAGCTTTTCACTTATAAATTTAATTTTTGAATTAAACGTTATGAGATTAACTTCAAATTAACTCGTGAACCAATTCAAACAAAAAAATTGCTCAAAACGATATTGATGGATTCATAGAGATACCAAAAAACGAAAGTTAAATTGAATTTAATCACCAGTTTTACAAGTTCTTTTTGCTGCATTCCCATTACACAGTTTACTTTTATTTTCGAAGTAAACAGGGTTCGGTTTCTCACACTGGTTAGTCTAAAGAGCCTGAGCACACTACAAAAAAATAAAATGATTTGGGAGTCCAAACCACTTTGAAAAGATGCCAACAAAAAACTGAGTTTGAAGCCGAACAATAAGATTAGAAGTTGCTTTCATGTCTAAACCGCACATCTTGAGCTTTTACCAAATACTTTGATTAAATTATTAATTAATTAAACACTCAGCTTTAATATTGAAATAATTTAAATTTCAAAATGAATAGATTGAATAGTTCAAAAGATTTACATTCGAAAATTTTCATTACAGCTTCTCTTGGTCACATGAAATAAAAGATTGTCAGCCGTGGGAAATTTCAAGAAGAAGTTTAACTAATCTAGTGAGAGAATTGAAAGTCATGCTTTCAGCCGAATTAAGATGGTCGTAATTTTTGCATGTTCTATTGAGATAGTTTGAGTTTCTCCTTTATAACCTTTTCTAGTAAAACGAATCAATTGCTATTATTATAGAACGCTACGAAAGTACTATGGATATGGATCGTACACAACAAAGTTGACAAACTCTTCGAATTCAATATATCCACTCTTATTTTTGTCGATGTGATTGAACACAGCCCAAAGATGAGCATCCTGGACAGGGGCTTGTAATCGAATCAACATTGCTTCGAGTTCTTCCAGCGTGAGGAAGCCTGATTTAGTTAAATCAAAATCTTTGAATAGTTTCCTTAACAAGAATTCATCTTGACTTCCTCCAGATAATTGAATCAACTTGAACCTGATGTTCTTGATAATTGATTTAATCTCCTCATTGCTAATTGTAGATTCCTCGTCTTCCTTGATGTTCCAAGTGTTCTCGAGTAGAACCGAGAAACCTTCATCTGAAGGAACTGAAACGCTAACATCTGTATAGTAATTGAAAAAATCATCTCGACTGATCTTTCCTGATGCTGCGCTTGGGATGTTAGTAAGGGCTTCTTCGAGCAGTTGATCGCTGGTCTTTTTCTTCAACATAACTTGAGGATCTTTGGTTGTGTCAAAGTGTTCCGCTATTTTTTTCCAAATGGTTAGATAATTCTCGAATACGATTTCGTACCGAAAGTTTTCACGTTGATGACCCCAGAACCTGAGGGATCAAGTTTCTTGTACGCCTTCTCTACTAATTTTTTTCGCCGCTCGCAGAGAGGCTCCCTAAGACACAAGATATAAGCAAATTAAAGTCATTAACAGTGAAGTCAACCTCATCGCTTGGAGAAATTCGGAATAGCTGATTTGACCGTCTCTGTCTAAGTCATAATATTTGTGAAGCGCTTGAAGGTCTACTTTCTTGGGAAAGAAGCCAAAAGCAGCTAGCCCCATCTCAAATTCCTTAATATCAAGTTTCCCATTCCCATTTCGATCCATCTTCAAGAAAATTCTCTGGAGTTCTTGGATATTCTTGCCACTTTGACGACTGACAGCAAGCTTCAACTCGATATGGATTCTTTTAACATTAACGTCAAGTCCGACTCCGTACAGGGCCATTGGATTATCTTAGTTAGATCTAATTGCTTTTAATCGTTTCACTTTATATTATCAATTTAACAGATATTTTGTTAATTGAGTAAGATTTCCATGGCCACATGGGTTGCACTTCAACAAACTGTAGATCCTCCTCCCATATTTTCTAGAATTCATAATCTCCATTTTCAGAGAATTCCATCTCAATGATGCAGAACATTTTGTTAAATTGAAGGAGGCCTCTGATTTTCTAGATGAATTTTAGCAATTATGTTACCTGCTCGAGGAATCATCACTCTGAATTAATTTAGAAAATTATATGTGGAAACTTGATCATTAACAGGTGATAAAAGTTTTTAATATTGAATTTTTCTCATTTTCATGAGGTTCCACAATATTTTCTTCTTTGTGCTGATGCTCGCTGAGTCTCTGTAGAGAAAATCTCTGGATTTTTAAAAAATTATTTTGTACCACCAAGTTAGTTATGTGGACTTGAAATATTAAGGTAGCTATCATATTTCAAATATGATAGTTTACAAGAGCCTTATATAAGTGTTGTTCATTTATCTGAATATTTGGCGAAAATGTTTATACAGAAAATCCTTTAAGCTTATCATCTGACGAAAATTGAGATAAAGGAGTACGCCCACTAAAAATAGATGATAAGAAGTTTTTTTTGTTTATTTGCTTTTCAAAAAAAATGAATAAATAAAAATTGGAGATATCAGGCAAAGTGTTTAATTCGGTATTTCGTAATTCACTTGAAGAACCAGACTCTTAGTCATGACTTCTCCTTCGAGGCTTCCTTTATGAATTGCAGGCAACACGACAATACATTCATCTTTATTCTTGATAAATCCATCAAACGGTTCATGCTTCAGCGGATTATATGTCACTTTGGCTCCAATTTGTTTGTAGTTCGCGACTAAAGGAGGGTCACTGATATAAAAGCACAAGACTAGTTCACTCATTTTCTGCAAAAAACTAATGATTTGATTGTTCGTCTCCTGAGAGCAGGCACCTAATTTTAAATGCGATTGGATCTCATTCACAATGCTATTGAACACGGTTTGAGGGAAACATTGCTTTTGAATGCTTTTCCACGTTGACTGACTGGATTTGCGTAAGACGTTCATGATAGGACCTTCAAGGCTAGCCACGCAAATGGTCTCTTTTATCAACATCTCTGAAGGAAGAAAATAATTTTGGACCGTTTCAATCATCTGCTGAAAAGCGGTGGAAAAAAACAGGATTATCCCTTTCATATTAAGCTCTGGGCAGAGAAGATCGAAAAATATGTCTTCGCATCCATATTTATAAAACTCTGAGATAGAATTAACAAGCTCATTCAGCATTGGAAAACTTGACCCTGTATTTGCAAACCCAGGAATCATTTGCCTGAGTGAAGACTGCAAACTCATCACTTCCTCTTGGAGTTGCTTATTTTCTTTCTGCAGAGTCTCTTTCTCTTTTTTCAGATTGCTGAACTTTGTTACCATCACTTTAAGTTTGGATTTCGTTTCTTTCAGCTCATCTCTGATATTTTTGCTGGCTTGGTTATCTTCATCAGAGTCAGGAAGGTTGTCTCTTGCTTGATTTTCGAAGTTATTCGCTTCGTTTATAACCTGGTTCAGTCTTTCATCTTTAGCGAGTTGATGTATCCGTGAATTTAACACATTTTCAGAAATATCATTGTTTTGTCTGAAGTAATTCAGCTCTTCGAACTGGTTAGTCTTTTTTGAGAGTCCACTTTTCCCACTAAACATATGACAAGTTCTTTTATTCTTCTTTTCAAAATAAAATTGTTTGATCACTAAGTTTAAATTCCTAACGATTAAAAATTACAATTGCTAAACAACAAACGATTCTCTGTGATATATCTCTATCTTAAAGAGGTTGGCTAACTCTGAAAACGAGTGGGTTTTACTTTTTTGAACGACCTTGACTCGCAAAAAATTATTCTGTGCAGATTTTACAGTCAATTAGCATATCATATCGTGAAACAACTAAAGCAGACTAAAGTTTCTAGTGCATACGGAGTAGCTAATTGAAATCTTCGTAAGCCTATTATTTCTCTTCAGAACTGTATACAACATCATTGAAGGAGAAAAAAAAACACACACACAAATAAAATTATTTTGATGGCTCGAACGTCGAGTAGCATATTAATCAAGGTTTGTCGAGGCGAGGGTCGCGCGTCATTTTTCTAATTTGAGCTAAGTAATCGTCCATAGATGGCTGTGATAGTTGTGGATTCTGCGTCCCGTTCACTGATCCGAGCGGAAATGGCAATTGCACCTGCTGTTGAGTCTGTTGCTGAGCGAGTTGGTGAGGAATCTGTGACCCTTCTTTCATGAGATTTTGTAGTTGTTGCATTTGTAACAGGTTGTTTTGCATAGCTTGCAGACGAGGGATTTGATTTGTGAAAGGTTCTTGGCCCATCCAGGTGTAAGGATTTTTGTTGGGGAGAGATCGATTCATTTGCATGAGCTGGGAAAGTGGATCAAGAGACTGAGGTAGACCTCCTCCCATGCCTGGGAAAGATGATGGTCCAGACGGGAATGGCTGCGGTGTGTTTAAATTCATACTTCTGTTGCTTGGATCAATACCTGAAGCTAAGTTTGCCAGATTAGTTGCGGTGCTATTCGGAAATTGAGAAAGTGAAGCTTTCAGCAGATCGTTAACGTGCAAATTAGGAGCAATGCTCTGTGAAGTTCTGTCAGAAACGGGAACGTTAGTAGGACCTTTTTCGATTTTTTCTTCTTTAACGTTTGAAGGCTGGTTAGTCTGACCGCCATTGGGTTCGTCTTCTGGATTATATTTAATTCTCTTTTGAGGATCACCTGAAATTTGAGCAGAATCAAAGAATAAACTTAGGTCTGTGGGAGTTTTGTCAAGATCAGCACTAATCTCCAAGACCTGCTTTTCGGATCCTTCATCTTTGTTGCTTGGTGGTTCTGCCAGATCACTCGCATCATTGCCGAATTGAAGACGGTTTTTGGATAAGAGTTTTGAATAAGCCAAAGCATATTGCTCCTTCAAAGCTTCGAGATTCTCATATTTAACAAATTTTGATGGGACTTCATCTGGTGAAAACACAATTGACAGTCCTTTGCCTTTCACAGGGCCAAGAAACTCCAAGATCTAGATTGAAAATTAGAAAAAATTACAAAATGTTCACAAAGATCTAATTGATGAGTACCTTTTTCTTTTTACTTCCATCGCTCATCAGTTCCTTGTTGATCAAGAGCACAAATGTTGATTCTTCAATTGAATAATCTTTATTGCTCACAATGTTCTCGAGATCTTGGTACAGCAAATTTTGCAAGTGTTCTGGGATATTGCTCACCTTTGAAAAAATTGAAAGTGGTTATTATTGAGGCAGAATGATTCACGTACTTCATCTACAACGAGCTCTTCAGGATTATAATACAATGTGATGCAATCCGAAAATCTCACACACATGAAAATCGGATGTTTGACCTAATTACCAAATATGATTACTAATTTTACTTTTTGATTACTTTATGTCGAATATTCGGAGCTGTTAGATATGAATACAACCCTTCGATATTGTTTCCAATGTCACCCTCAATGCTTTCTTTCTTTTTGGTTTCTCTCTTGATGAATTTCTTTGTGAAATTGTCTGGGTAGAATGGCTCGATATACATATACAGTTTGCTTTCCTAATTCCAGAGATCGTAAGACAGAATGTTGAATTTATGCTATACATTTAGTTTTTGATTCTCTCGCACAGACTTTCTTGAGTCAACAAAAATTGGTGGTGAGACAACTGCTCTCAGAATTTTTGGTGTTTCACTTTCGTCAATTTCGAGATAAAGGACAATCAGAAGATGAAATTTCACGCCCTATATGCTTGGCTTAGCGCTTCGGCATTCGTTAATTGATTACCTCGTTGTTGTAGGAGGTGGAAGCAAACTTTAGAGTGGAAAATGTTGCTTTTCCGTCAAATAGTTCAACTTTGTTGGTCCCCCGCAAGCCAACGTCCACGAAATGGAATGAATTTGCGTTATCTGATACTGCCTTGACTGCAAATATATGCGCCTAACCAGGATTTTAATAGTTTCATGAGGTTCTAAACGCTTCTGAAATTACAAAAATATTTTTTGGAGCATATAGAACTTCTTTCGTGTCGGGATCCTTGACCTATGGAAATAATAAGACCAGTGATTGGAAAGACCAACTCACATCTAAAGTAGCGGAAATTGAGGGTAGGTTCCAACTTTTGTGCCAGTTCCACCCGAGATTTTCAGAATACTGAAGTTTCTTCTCTGTTTCTACAATCAATTTGACTATTGGATCTGCTCCCTTTTACAAAGTCAGCACGATTAGTCTGCAGCAATGAAAATTTAATGGACATCTTCGCGTGGATGAGAAAGCGCGATCATGGGTGTAAGGTTCAAGTTAACAGAACTTCCATTTAAATGTGTTTTCAGAGAAAAATTGCATGGGATCCAAGTCCATTTGGAGGAATCTAGTTCAATTACAATCACAAGCTTAGAACGGCGTTACCATAGGGTCTATTCTTGTTTTGCATAAGCAGTATTTTTTTTCTTTTATGCGATTTGTGGTATATCCTTTATATTTCAATTTATTTGCACCTTTATTGATTTTAATCAAGTCCTGAAAAACAATATGCGTTGTTTTGTTAATTTTTAATCGCGAACTTGTCAAAAGAGTAAGAATATTCATTATTTCGACTAAAATACCAATTCACTTGGAAGAAGAGATTCTAATAAATCTAACAAAACTCGAAGCAAGGACGTTACATTGTTTTTTATTTTAATTTAGGGGTTTTTGCAAGAAAAAGTTTTTTTTTTAATTATTGAGCAAACGACTGTTCTGGTGTAAATTCATATGAAGTCTTAATTACTGGAAAATCAGTCTTTTTCCAATCTAATATTATATTTATAGACGAAACTAAAACGGTCTTGAGAGTTCATCATGTCAGTTAGGAGACCCTTTTATCAAGAATCTCTGTTGGGCTTTAATTTAATTTCCAGTTTCAGAGCAAGAATTTTTATTTGATTATCTCTACATAAGAAAGTTAAAGAGAAGTCTCAAAAGAACACGAATTATTATTCGAAAGAATGTCAACCTCATTTAGTCAATCCCCGGCAAGGCTCACTATAAATACGAATGATCCACAGCTGAAAAAGCGAATCGAGTACCTTGCAAATGAAATGAAAGACATCGACGTTAACCATGATGATTACATATCCAGAGAAGAACTTTATCAATACCTCGACAGAAAGGTTTTTTTGTTTCTCTAGGTTAAGAATCAATTGAATTCGATGGATAGGCTCAGAGAGAATTTGATAGAAATATCGCAAATGAAATTTTTGATCACATGGATAAAAACCATGACGGTCAGATCACCATCGACGAGTTCATTCGCGTGTATATCGAAGCTGATGAGATTCTGAAGAGAAAGATCGAAACTTCCAAGCAAAATAAGGATTACTTCCGTCGTCAATATGAAGATAATCTAAAAAAGTCGGAAGAGGCCAAATTAACAGAAAGACTCAATGCATATGGTATTATGGAAGGCAGCTTTGTACATGTCACTGTTGTTGCTGCTCGTGACCTGAAGTCTGGAATCACTGGAATTGTTGATCCTTTTGTTGAAGTAACGCTCGATGGAACCCAAGCTCTCAAAACAAAAGTGATTAACGACAATCCAGACCCACTGTGGAACGAAAAATTTACATTGTAAGTTGTTTGCAGTGATTGAACAATCCTAATTCCTTTTAGTGAGGTGACCAGCGGTGGTAGTCAATTGAAGTTCACTGTGTTGGATTATGGAGGAATTACGAGAGGCAGTTTTGTCGGAGAAGTCGTCGTCCCCCTGGCAGAACTCCGAGATCAGACAATCCATGAAGCTTGGCTCGATCTATTCGAGAAGAATGGCGCCAAAACTCAGGGACAACTGAACGTCAAATTGCATTGGATTCATTCTAAGGTACCAGCTCAAGCACCTTATAAGTGAGTTAAGTACTTTTCATCAAGGTGAAATATCACGCTTTGGCGGCCGAAAAATGGAAGGAAGCCTATGGAAAAGAGCATGAAGAGCTCGAGGAATATCAAAGACATCTTGCTAATTTGTGGGATCCCTTCCAAGGAATGTCTCAATTTAAAACAACCTATGAAAATCCAAGAGGAAGTGTAAAGACGGAGTCTGGAATTAGCGGTTTTGATAGAAAGTTCTTCCACACGGTCAAAACTGTCGCCTCCAAACTTAGTAATCAAAGCAAAATTAACGGACCAATTAAAATAAACTTATTTGCTAGTGCCTGAAAATGCAAATGAAAATTTCTTCTTGAAGATTGCGACTTATGCCTGCTTGCTCACACTTTTCTTGTCCTTACTCATGAGTTTCCAAAGAACGGTCTTCTTTGAAGTAATTTTTAAAGACCTTTAGGACTCACACCTGACATTCTGGTTTCCAGATTGTCTATAGCATCATCGTCATTTTGCACATACAAAGAAATTTTTTCAACGATTTTGTGAACTGGAGGATCATGTCCATCGTTCTTGTGGCTTCATTATTCTTGGTGGATTTCCCATTTGTTTTCAAGTATCCAGGGGTAACATCTCATTTTGGAAATACATCTAATCTCAGATTAGAACTGGAACAAACATTCCACACTTGTCGATGGAAATCTCTTGGATAAAATGCGAACTTTCGTCGATGTCATAACTTACATTCATATTCTGGTCAAGGTATCATCAAAATTTTTGTGGATGTTACTCATGTGTCTTATTAGATCGCTGAAATACTGATATTCTATGCTATCTTTATCATGCAAAAGAAAGATGCGAATCCCAGAGTCTCGATACGTAACAATCACTTCATAATTGTTTGATGTTAACTCTGGTTTAATCAGGAAAAATGAATCTTGCTGCTTCTTAAAGGAGGAAACGAGGATTCAAAACTAACAAATGTGGATAAAGTGGCCTGAATGGGATTATTTTCGGGACTCATTGACTTGGGTCCATGAATTAACCAAAAATGACAAAAAAGTCTGTGAGATCGACATTTTCTATGATTTTGAAGCATCTTTATATCTCAGTAAAGGGCCTGAAAACGAATAGAAAAATGAATAATTTTATGATGATAAATAAAGACCATATTTTTTGTAGCTTAACAAATTTATAAAGGAAATTAAACTATCTCATTCAGGGAATACACAATCCACAAAACATCAATTTTTCAGTGCTAATGCTGTAAGCCTTTAAAGATAAACTCTCTCTACCACAATTCTTTTTTCAATTTTCAGATTGTGTTGAAATAAATATTGAAATCTAATAATGTGAGTTCAGCTCTCGACAAAAGAATAGCACTTGCATTATTATCAATTGAGCTGATAACTTATAATTATATATATAAAGACATGTTTCTATCGTAATACTACTAGATGGCTCATCGTTGTCATGATAGTTTTTGGAATTTTGATGAGTCGACTTGCGTTCTTGCTGTTTTTAAATGGAACATTTGTAAATAGTTCTCGAAAACTTAATCATTAAACTGCTAATTGGTTTGAATACTACTAATTTTATGCATTTCTCAGTTAGAAACGTTCGTCTGTATGAACTTGAGAGAAATCCTAGCACAAATTATACGCTAGAAACGAATAAGTAAATTCATGTTGAAATGCATAATTGTTGCCGATTTATTTCATTGATGAAAGGTACAAATGGAATTGTCTTTGAGCATAAATGTTCACATCAATAAGTTCTTTGTATTCCTCAGAAGAAAGACGATCATTGAGCCCTCTATTCCCAATTTTATCCTTGATGGCTACATAGCGCTCATGGAGGGTCATATCTCTAGCTAGAGTTCTTTTGAAATTTATCAGAAGCTGGATCATTTCATCTATAAGAGGAAGGAATATTTTCACTAAAGGTTCTGCCTCATTAAACGTCAGTGTGTCACCAAGCTCCACAAACTTCGATGTCAGCTGAGCTATAATCATGTAATTTCCACCTTTTCTATCAGGAAGCTCAGATTTTCCATCGCGTAGTCTTTGCAATGCCCACGTGCAATCTTTCAAACCGTATTCATCGACAAAGGCATTAAGAGTGTAGTTTTTATTTCGAATTCTCATTTGATTTTCGAGCTTCTCGATCTTAGCCATCATCTTGTCGCGCTTTTCGCCATATTCTTCCGAACTGATTTTATCCAGCGCATTCATTTTCTCAATAAGGTCGAGAAGTTTGATTGTAGAATATAACTCGCAAGGAATTTCCAGATCCCTCTTCTCAGCGAGGGTCAGTGTGGCTGAGATCTTAGTTCCGAAACTATTCATCGATATATGTCACGAGTATTTCGAATTTCTTTGGATTAGATTTTTGTTCAAGCCGCTTCCTTGATTTTATTACCTCAATAAATTTGTTTATACTTTATTAACTAATCATCATCATTCTGATAGGGTTTTACGCGTTGAAAACACGCTAAGTGAATGCACCTGACCGAGAACTAAAACGTCTTACATATGAAATAGTGATTATCAAAAGAAGAGCTCTAACTATTTTCCGACATTTTTTGAGAAAATTTCGTTTCCGAGGAGATTGCTTCTAATGTTATCATGCGAGGAGAAGGACAACGACCTTGATCTAACAAGTATGAATATAAAAAGCTTCATAGTCATGAAAACTATTTACAGTAGCTGAAATCGGAATAGCCACTAATATAACAACAATAATTATGTAAAAGAAAATATTTATGAAACTAAGCAAACGTGTGTATGATTTTTGATAATCTGTAAAGTCTCTAAGGAATTTTTCATTCCCCACCAAATAAATACTATCTTCTTCTCTTACTCTCCATCAAATCAATGGACTTAGAAATCTTATAAATTGGATTTCTCTGTTTCCTGTTCTGTGGTTTTCGATACTGAATTCGAAAACGAGATCGGAATTGATAGAGTTGTTTGATTACTATTGCTGGAAGGAGTATTATTGATGAGATCTTTGTGGTTGGGGGTTGACGATCTCATCGATATCGGTGACTTTACTTGATCAAAAACGTTGATTTTATTTTCATTAGTTTTCGGGGTAAGAGTGCTGCTTATCATATACTTCAAGAATACCAAGCACTCTTTGTGTTCCTCCCCAATAACATCGATTACGGCTTTTCTTTCCTCTTCTAGGAGCTTCATAGGATCACTGTGTTTTGCAAACAGCTGTTTAAGCCTCTCAAATTTTTCCTCTCCGATTCGATCTTTAATAAAATGTCCAAACATCAGCGATCTATGAGGTGAGGCAGGTGATTTCGGATTAAATATTTGATCGGAAAATTGGAAATTTTTCTGAGTCACCTTCGTGGTTGGCATGGAATTTGGAGATTTCTCATTTCCCTCACTATTTGGAGATTTCAGGGTGCTGAGCTCTTTTTTGGGTTTATTAGAATTTGAATTTGCATACATCGGTTCAAGTGCAGTGTTGATAGTCATATCTCTCTGATAAGAAAGTTTTTTGTATTCTGAAGACTGTTTTAGTCCCTGATTTGGCTGCAATTCCATGAGTACCTCATCAGAAAGAACTTTTCTTTGTTGATTATTTGAATGAACAATCTCATTGCTATTTTTTTCACAACTAGAATGAAGAGGGCCTCCTCCCTCAGGAAGCGGTTTAGTCGGGTCTTTTGCTAGAATTGTATTAGCTGTTGAATTCGATAGATTGTTAGAAGGAGAGATATTTTGCTTTGCTTTCTGTTGTAAGATATATTGCAAGCTGTTCTGGTGGGGTTTTGCTTTTTTGAATGAATTTGTATCAGGTAACGGAGGTTTTGTATTTTCCTGTGATTAGGTAGGTTTTAGTGTGAGAAAGAAGAGTTTTTGATGAGAATTGTTACCTTCGGGCTAATTATTGATTGTGTATCCGCTTTCGGGCATTTTTCGGGTTCGTTGCCTCTGTTTTTGAAACTTGCTCCTCTCTTTTCGGTGTTATGTGGTGTTAAGGAATTGTTTTCAGGCCGCACTAAGAATTTGTATTGTTCAAAGGAGGTAGAATCAACATCAAATGATTTGCTCTTGGAGAATTTGAGCTGGCTTTCGGTTTCTGGCAGATCGATGTGTCTCTCATAAACATCTGGAAACTTTGTTCTGAGGGCTTTTATCTAGTTCGATTATGAATAAATAATGTAAAATCCTTGTTTTACCTCCGCAATGACCTCAGGAACCTGCAATAAATAAATAATATTTGGTCTTTTTTCAGGATCTTTCTCGAGAAGAGAGGCAACTATCTGATGGATAGTCTTGCTGTAATGTTCAGGTATCTTTGAATATTCGTCATGAACAATCTTATTTATCACACCCTATCCATCATCTTGTGTTAGCTACTCGCATTCTGGCAGAATAGACAAAACCTGCAATGAATCTCCACTAAATGGTTTTTCTAATGAACATAGCTCATGTAGTAAACACCCAAGCATCCACATATCGGATTTGTGATTATAGGTGGAAGATGTGCACATTTCTGGAGATAAATAGTAAGGAGTTCCCAACGCAGTGCTTGCAAACTCATCTGTGCTTTCAAGTTTTTTTGAAATTCCAAAATCCCCTAGTTTGATCTACCAAGATATTTGATTGTAAGATATCAACGTTCAATTTGGAATCACTACCATTCCTGTTTTAGTTAAGAAAGTGTTCTGCAATTTAATATCTCTGTGAAGGATCTTCTTATCGTTTAGGTATTTGAGAGCTAAGCAGAGCTGCGCGAACCAATTCCAAATCTGAGTAAAAAAAAAATATTCAGCAATCATCTAATTGCAGTTGCTTTTGTGTTATTACAAGAGATTCAGGTAGAAAAACTCCATTTCGTTTTGCTTCTCGCACTCGTTTTTGCAAATCACCTGTAAAATGCAGAAAATTCTCAGATTTTCGAATGTAGTTTTCAAATTTTTTACCATTATCGGCATATTCCATTACGATGCAGAGTTTCTGATTTTCAACAAAAATCTCATTGCATTTTATGATGTTTGGATGCTCCAAAGATTCCAGCAAAGTATCATTGGCTGTATTCTTAGCTGGTAACTCTTCATTAGGTAGCGTTATCCGTTTGATAGCGAATCGCTTTTTAAATAATGAAACAATCAGATTCTATTTCTTTGTTCATGAAAATTGAATTTACTCGCTTGTCTTCCTTTCTTTCAACCAACCACACATCTCCAAAGCTTCCCTTTCCAAGTTTGTCCAACCTTGTAAACTTATCCATCTTTCAATAGTCAAATCAAATAAATTTATCTGTTTAACAATAATTTAGAAACCCGACAAGCTAATACACTACATTCAACTTTCTGTTAATGACTACTCTCTTTTGAGTTATTTAAATTTTCAGCATTTACAATCCTGTCTAATCGCAATACTTGCAAGTCTCTGAATAACAGAAAAAAATCTTCATTCGAACAGCAGCGTGCATTTGCTTAGTTTTTAGTTTTTAGATAATTCTTACGTGAAACTAAATCAACGCACCTTTCATGGATTTATGATACCTAACTTAGTAAACGAATGCAGTAATAACGTTACAGAAATCGTACTTTTCGATGTGAAATTTCGAACGGTATGAAATGTTAAAATTGTGTCAAATTATAGGTGGTTGGATTCCTTCTCGTGTTGTTAGTGTAGATTACCGATCGAAGTATTATAACTAAGAAGGGTAAGACAAAATAGTCTTGGAACTGGTCAGCATGAATATCGGCAAATTTTACCAAACCTTCTGATTTTATAGCAGAAAAAATATTGCAGTAAGAGCACTTTAATTAGCTTGAATCCCCTAGATATTATCAAATTTATAATTTTTCTATTAGTTTGTATTAAGAAATGTATATGCAAGTCTTAAAGAAAGGATTGCGAAGCTTAATTAGCTTCATTACGAACACTTTTCTTTGTGACACCTCCCAGCAGTCACATTTTGTGTCGCTAGTAGTCGGAAAGTGT
>ENA-UOTZ01001635-UOTZ01001635.1-compost-metagenome-genome-assembly--contig:-NODE-1635-length-14506-cov-5.857856_pt1 | contig 14506 bp, 10 predicted proteins | sample MGYA00238144_ERZ746983 | MGnify/ENA primary metagenome ERZ746983 (study PRJEB28759, sample SAMN06268863) | compost metagenome | isolation source: single cell | place: USA: California, Emeryville, Joint...
GAGCAAGAGTTTTTGTAGAGATCGGTAATATGGAGAAAGAGGCCAACCAGCAACTCGGAGACCTCAAGAAAGAGCTTATTGAACTCCTTACAACCGTCGAAGATAATATGAGAAAGGGCTTTGCTCAACAAAAAGCAGAGAATTCACGCATTCAGCAACAGATCACTGCTTTGAAAGGAGAAAAAACCGCTCTCCAACAGCAGCTTCTCGGTAAATTTAGAAACTAATTGAGCTTGAAGCTTATGTAAAATGTTCAGGGTTGCAAAGAAGGATCACAGACGTCGAGTACCAGGTTGGCAGTACTGAAGAAACGAAATAAATTTTTTGAAATTACTATTAATTTTTGCAGCTTTTCGGTCATGCATTCTCTATGCTTCGAGATGATCTAATCTTTATATCACAAATCATTATGACCAAATATGGTAGTGAGCTACTTCAAAAGAAAGGAAATAGAACGTTTATTGCATGAAGTAACAATTAATTTGAGGAAACAGTTAGTGAATCAACAACTGACGATGAAGCTTTGTGAAATCCATATCGAATTACTTAAAGCGCGGAAATTTAACACCTTTGGTATTACAATGATCGGTATACATGGAGTTAATTCTTAGAGTTTGGCTCTCTATGTGATAGTTCCTAAGATAATATAGCTTTGTTCACAATTTGGGATCAATTTAGCAAACAACAAAGATCCTTTTTCTATTTTTTAAGTTTAAGGATGAATGAGATTGCGATTAGTTGAATTCTCAAAAACTTATTTCAGCCGTCAGAATGTGAATACTCAAAAAAAGTGGGCATAATATCATATTAATCTAAAATAATCCTAGAGTTTTATTAGATATTTTACGGGAGTTGAGAACTTCGTAAACTGCACAAAACATAGTCGTTTAAATCTGAAGGGAAAATTCTTTTGATTTCTTGGATCCTTTCTCATATCGATAGACCCGCAAACAGTAGATAAGGAAGCTAAAGATTCTTTAAATGTCGAATATATGGATGTTCTTAAAAGATTCTCACTACCGGAATTTCTAACAGCAACATTTTTTCATATAATGACTTTGATTCTCCAAATGCTTTATTGTTGCTACTACCTCACATCATTGTACAAAAGCGTCGAACTAATTCCCAGGCTAATTGTAAAATTCAAAGAGACATGATACATATATATATAAATCAATAATTGTATCTTATTCCATTGTCGAGATTGATTTGGCTATTAGTAAGCTCTCTCGGATATATTATGGGCTGAAATTAGGACAGAAAACGCCGGGTAAAAATCCCATTCTCATCAATCACCACAATAATTTAAATTTGAATTCATTACTTTGTAATTCGTGCAAAAAGCTCCATAGACGGTCCAAGTCGAAAATAGATTGCGTTTCAGTTGAAAAAAGAAACCTTCATAATAGTCAACTTTCGAAAGGCTTTTCCATCCGCACAAAAATTTTTTTTTGAAAATAAATTTTTTATTACCGACTACAACTCATTACAAGAAGAATTTTACAGAAGAAATTTCAGTGAGCTTTTGAAAATTATTTTATCGATAATCAATATCGAGCATAAATCCTCAGAATTTGATTATAAATTATCGAATCATTCTTTTTTGTATTAATTAAGTACTCAAAACTACCCATTCCTCGATCCAATTGCGAATCTTATAAAACTCTCTAAATTTTATGTTTCGGTTGGAATCTTCCTTGCTCTCAGAAAAACCCACCACTGGAAAGCAAAACAGTACGCAATGCACTCCAAGAGAAGAAAATCTCATTGAAATTAACGAATGCTCTCTCTCGCCTCACTTCAAAATCTTCGTAGTATACTTCGAAGAACTTGTCCTGGAAATTCAAGTGTTGAAATCTGAGGCCCAGTATTACACTGTAGCATGGCTGGTTGACCAGGCTAATGCACGGTTACAATCGACAAAAGATATTAGAGAGCTTTATAACTCCGAAAGCTACGACTTCATTTGCCTGTTGCATACACAATCGAAACTAATCGCATATGACTCGTTTCTTTCTGAGCGAAATACGACTCTGAATAACTTTCCGGACAAACTTGAACTCATTCCTTACTATCCTGCTCAATCACACATATGTCAGGGTGTGGCGTCACTCCTCAGGAAAAGAACGAGCATCTGCGATTTTGAATTGTATGCAAGGATTGGGAAAGGTGGATTTTCGCATGTTTATGTTGGTAGGGCAATTTTCTTGATTAATTGGTAATCTTTTGTTTATTTGTGAAGGGCGAAAAAAGGACACAGGGCAAGTTTTCGCAATAAAGCAAATTCGAAAGGGGTTTGCACAATCCCGAAAATTCGAATATAGAAGTCTTTTCAACGAGAAAGATATCATGCTTGATTTGAAAGACTCAAAAATGGTGAAACTGCACTATGCGTTTGAATCAGTAAGTTGCTAATGCGTTTATTTATCAATGCTTAATAATTCCATTTTAACTGAAGAAATATCACTTTTACTTGGTGCTGGACTACTTCCCCTGTGGCAACCTCAAGGGCCTCCTCAAGAAGCATTCTAAATTCACTGAAAAGCAAGCTCGAGTTCTTGTTGCTGAAGCTCTTTCTGACCTTTCGATACTACATGAGAAATATATACTTTTCCGAGATCTTAAGGTAAACACATTCAAATTCAATAATATTTACCCAAATCTTAAGTCTGAGAATTTACTGCTGGATCATGAAGGACACGTGCGTTTGTGCGACTTCGGAATCGCAAAACGATTAAACCCTGAATATCCGTACGCGAACACTATGTGTGGCACACAAGAGTAGCCTTCAGATTCTACCCTTCCTTTATTAAAACAAAATATTACTAGAATGATGGCTCCTGAAGTTTTCAAAGGAGAAGATTACACTTTTACAGCGGATTATTATAGCTTAGGAGTGCTTGCTTGGGAATTAGTGACTGGAAGTCCGCCCTTCATGCGTACCAAGTCTCAAAGAGAGATTCTGACAAAAGTTGTGCATGAACAACCAAAGATCCCGAATGATTTATCATGGGAGCTGCAGGATTTCCTCAAGAGACTGCTAGCCAAGGATCCTTCGTATCGACTCGGCTACAATGGGTATAAAGAAATCATGAATCATCCTTGGCTGGCAGGGATCGATTTCGAGAAAGTAAAAGCTAGGACATACCCGTCAAGCATTGATCTGTCTGATGCTCTCCCATCTTTGAAATTTAACAAAGTTTATCACTTAAAATGTGAAAACGAGTTTAATACTGATGCCGAAAACATACCAAATGAGAGCTACTTATTTTGCTATGAGACTTCTCAGGCAACTGTGCTGCCTACTGCGACTAAGAAACAGTTTAAACTTAAGCCAGACTTTGCTCGATTTTCTGAATCGACCAAATCCAACATGATTCCTCTCTCAAAAGAGAACGTTATTGGCCTGTCTTTTGACTCCTCAAATAATTCTATCATGAATATGTATTTCAAAGAAGCGAGCCTAAGTTTCACGAGAAACTCAGATCATGGACGATTTCAGTCCTTTATTTCCTATAAATTTCCGAAAAATCGCTTAAGGTATGATCAAGGCAGAGTAGACGATGAGATTCCAGTGGAGGAAACTCCTATGACCGTAATGATTCCGGCATATCAAACGTTAAAGCCAAAAATTTTGGCCGATCGCTAGGCTATTTATTTTTTTTAATCAATTTGTATTGAATATCGAACTAGCATGGATATCTTCATTTGATTTTATCAAAATTCTCATGGATACATTTGTTACTGATCCATTTTTCATAACTATGATTTTTCTCATCATATGCATGAACTCTTCAAGACGCAAAAAGAGTTTGGTGTTTAATTTTTTTCAATTTTGTTGTTTGTGAAGTATTCATCTGACGTTCCCTTTGATTGTACATGTTACTCAATTTCCATGTTAAAACCTAGGGAGCACTTCTCCCTCGCTTTCAGAATGTTTAAAAGAATGTAGCTATTAATTGGAGTCAACTTTAGAGTTTTTCATCATCTTCTTTTTTTTCTCTCCCTATCAGAGCATTTCTTACTATAATTCTCTTATGTTGTATACACTGATGTGCTGCTTTAAAACGTGATGATCTGCTTTTATTTGTTTATCATGTTGTCATGATTGAATAATTGTTGTTTAGCAGCTCGGACGAGAGAGATTCTAGTTATAAAATTTCTTATAATTTCGTCAAGAGGGGAGCAGACTTCTGGCATTATCAAGCTGAGAGCGCAATGTCCTCGTCACTGCCTCCGCATTCACAGCTCTTTCTATAGCATTCTTCACCTTCTGCAAGTTTTGATTCTGTTCTCCAAGGACATATTCACGGTGCTCTTTGCTCGTTATAATTTTTATAAATTCTTCTACCTGCTCTTTAGTTTGCTTTGGATCATTGCTCGTTGGGATACTGTCCAGCCAGTTTGGAATGAATTGCGAAGGGATGTGTGTCTTGCTCGCATACAGGATTTTCGCAATCGATAAGCAGATATTCTGCGTGAGAAGCTGATGGGCAGCTAGATCCGTGTTTTCAGTTTTTAATTGCTTGATCGTTTCATAAATCCGAGTAACACACTTTGAGGCAACTTCCTGGAAGATATCGGGATCCAATTGAGCAAAAACACCAAATCCCAAAATACAAACTGCTTTTACTTCTAACGACTCTTTAGAAGATAACTCATAGAACTTTGAAGCTAATTCAAGGGCTGCGTTCGGTATATTTTTTGAAGGCAGATGAGTAAAAATTTCAACAAGTGTCATTAACGCGAACGTTACTCGATAATCATCTTCATCATCTTCAGATGCAAAATCTTTCCTGAGTTTTTTGACAATAGCGGAAATGGCCTCGCTGGCTTCATTCGGGTTGATTCTGCAGATCAGTCCAGCAAATTTTGAGAGACTGGCCAAATGCTTTTTTATTGCTTCGTAAGTGAATTCTCCTTCTTCTCCATAAACTAGAGAGTCCTCGTCATTCAAAACAGCATCTTCGATATTGTCATCATCATTGTCAGCAGCAGCACCTCCTCCTCTCCTACCTGCTGACTTTTGGTTCTTGCTGGACTCTCGACTCAGGAGTTTTTCAAACTTTTTAACATCCAAGTTGTCATCTTCGTCTGAATAGTCAGATTCGTCATCTTCATCTATAAACATATTTTCAAGATGATTGCCCAAGCGAGCAGCAAGATGGTATAGCTTGTGGATTAATTCACTGATATTTTAGTGCTGAAAAACTCTTTTCATTCAATGAGTTATTAAACTACAGAGCAAAGGTATAAAAAAAGGTGAATCACAATTAACTAGACTCTACAACTTCAATTATGCGAATAGTTGATTTCTTTCGAATGAGTGCAGGATGAGTGAGTATTTCTTTCCAGGATATTCTCTCTTCCTCTTCATATTTCAGCATTTTAGTGATCAAATCTTTCGTTTCTTTCCTCAAACCCTCAGCCAAGTCAAGTGAAGATTTTTTCATTAGCGCTAGCCTTCCGTAATCCGATGGAGCCGAAAACGGAATATTCCCATGCAGCATTTCATAAAACACCACACCCATTGACCAAACGTCACATTTAGAAGAATATTTTTCTTCTTTTAATATCTGTGGAGGCATATAAATTGGAGTCCCGAGAATTGTATTATTTGATTTAAAGTCTTTAGTAGCTTCATCAACAAGCTTAGCAAAACCAAAATCCGCGAGGCAAATCTCGCCATTGTGAAAGAGAATATTAGCAGGCTTTATGTCTCTGTGCATAACAACAAGTTTCTCTCCTTTAGAATTTTTTAATTCTAGACTCTCCAGTTCGTTGAATGCTTCAGCCACCTGCTTGAGTATCTTAAGAGATTCAGCTTCTGAGAGCTTTCCTCCGTTTTGGTCGAGTTTCGCTTCAAGACTTCCTCCATTGCAAAAAGCAACGACAATGTAAATGTTATTTGGAGAGCGGAGCACTTCTTTGAATTCTAACAAGCGCTTTCCTTTGATTTTCCTGAGAACTTCGATTTCTCTCAGGAAAATCTCGATGTAGTCCTTGTATTGAACAAGAATGGCTTGCGAGATCACTTTAATAGCAACTTTCTCCTCATTGTCTTTAAGAGAATGACCTTTATAGACTTTGCCGAAGTTCCCAGCCCCTAAAGGTCGTGCGTTCACGTCATAGTAGTAGTTTTTTCCAATTTGTTTGTAGCAGGGTTCTGATTCAACCATTGTTTATGACTGAGGCCTGATTTTATGGTTTATTTAATTCATACGTCAGAACCTTATTAATAAGCTGGATGTCTAGGCGAGACAGAATCAAGAAGAATTGCAAAAAATATTGTTGTCTGCTTGTCGAAGAGACGATTGGCGTAATTCAAAGAAAAGTCAGAAGAGACACTCGAAAGTGCTTCTGGTTGTAGCTGAAAAATTTCATTTTTTAATCCAGCTTTCAGCTAGACACGATTTTAAGTGGTTACGGTACAAGTTTCCGGTTCTTCACAATAATACCTGATGCCTCACGCTTGGCCATCGAAAAATCTGAGTTGGTGTTTAATAAGCAGTCTTCCTAGTATTTCCGCGAAAAATAGGCCAATGAAGCCAGATATATCGTCGTTTTTGTTTTTTTTTGTTGGTTTTTTCAAAATATGCTTTACACTAGCTGATAGTCAAAGATCTTAGCTCATTTGTCATTTTTCGAAATGAGTTGACTCAATCCTATGCAAGCTCCTAATAACGGGAAATAATATCATGATGGTTAGAGGAAGGAAACAAAGAGCTGTTTGGTTTCCTTCGAACCCAAAATTGAAATTCTCAATTATTTGGATGCCATCAAGTAAGATTACTTCATATTTTTACTTGAAGAGTCTAAAATTTTCCATTCGATTTATCACTGAGTAAATAAAAAGGCAGGCTCAAGAGTAAAATTTTATCATGCAGTAGAGGTATTGGAATTCCGTTCCTTGTGAAAAGTCTCGTATTTTGTGCTTGAAAAAGCACTCATACGAAATCTAGATGACTATTACAATTTCGTCCATACTCAAAGTCTTAGATAATGTAGCAAATTTTGGAAATGAGTTGAATGCAATTCTAATTCTATTTTTGAAGAATCAAGAGAAGGTGAATGAGTATCACAAGATGCACCCTCGCAATCGACAGACAGAACATTAAATAGGCCGATCAAATTCAATGGATTGGAAATTTTTCAATCATATGAGTCAGTGAAGAATTAATTTAAGTTTGAATTAATTCACAGCTCTGTGGATAGACCTCCATTCGACTTCAAATCTCATAAATCTCAAGTACTCAAAGCACCTACAATCCTCTCGCACTTTATCTAAAAACTCGGGAAACTCTATTATGGACAGCTCTCCACTGCTATTCAACCTCACTTCTTCTATCGCTCTTGAAGAAAACAATAAAATATTCATTACTTACTTTCCAGACACATTATATGACAGAATTCCTTCACTCCTCTCACTGGCAGCCACTGTCACCGTCTTGATCATCCTCTGGATAACTAAATTTTACAGACACCCACTTCACAGAATGGTGTTCTTTCTCATATTTGCTGATTTTTTATTCAGTCTGGTATTTTTGATCAACATGTTTTACTCTCCAAAAAGCGCGGCCGAGTGCAAGATGTTACTTTCAATCTCGTCCTTCGGTCGGAACAGCTCGCTGTGGTGGTCTGTTGCGTTTGCCCATGCTCTCATGAAAATCATGGAAGCTAACGATTTCTCGCCAATGCCAAGGCTAATGAGGTACTATTACCTCACCGCTGTGTATTTGCCGATAGGTATCACATTGTCATTCGTCTTAACTCCGATGGTGGACTATAATCCAGACATTCAGAGATGTGGACGATATGACACAGTAGGATCATTTAATTTCGTGTACTTCCTGGTGGGAGGAGTGCCTCTGACTACTTGCTGTTTATTAAGCATCTACTTCTATATGCGAACTGGGTGCCGTCTAAAAGCTTTATTCGCTAAGGGTTCAGCCGCAACTCGGGAACTTCTCATTCTTGTGCTTTATCCAGCAATCATGCTGTTTTGCTGGGGTCCGAGCATGATTCAGAGTTTCGTTACCATGATTACGGAGCCGGATCAAGCATATATGATCATACCAAAAATTTGTCTCGGATTACATGGATTTTTGAACAGTTTAACATATGGACTCTCAAAAAAAACACAAGACGAGCTAAAAGCACAATGCTCGAGACGAAAGAAAGAGGAGAACAGGCGAGATACTGCTCAAGAACTGTCATACGTTGGCAGTAATTTGTAATAACCATTAATTCGGCTGAATTGATTCAACAAATCGCGATTTTTCTTAAACAGCACATAACACATCCACGAGCTGCAAACAGATCGCAATTAAATAATTTGAAGATTAAATGAAGATTAAATGTATGGTTAAGTTTCTGCTTTTGGTCACTATTTATAAAACAAGTTGGTTAGTGCTACTAAGAGAAAAGCTTTCAAATTCTGAACTCAGTATCCTCCATTCTTGAAATTTATTAGTGTTAGATGAGTTGTAAGGAAATAGATGCTATAAAGCTTGATTAGATAAAAAAATACTCGCTGATAGTATAACAACCTTAAAAGCCAGAAAAAGCCAGAATAGAGTAATTCAAGCCCTAGAACAATATCCTTTGGTGTTTTTTCCTCAACTTAATAATTCTGTTTGCACATCGTGATGAAAAAATCAATTGAACTCAGAAAGAAAGTGGAATAACAGGTTGAATTACATTTCAAGGGGAATCTCATGAATACAGAAGCTCGTATGTCATAGACCAATCTATCAAAACAAAATAAAAAAAACACAAAAATCATAACTGTTGAGTAACTAAAAATTGCAGCCTCGTGAATTAAAATCGATTTTAATTCGGCAGCATTCATAATCTTATTTTGGATAAATCATTAATATCACAGGAAAACCGGTTCAATACCCTTACCTCCAAACAAGCCTCATTATCGACTTAAATCTGCTTAGTAACAGACAGCAAGACAGATGGACTCCACTTTTTCCACATTCGCCTTCAACTCTTCAATTATGCTTCAAGATGCTCATCAAGCTTTTTATACTTACTATCCAGGCGGATTAATAGACACCATCCCTGCTCTACCGTCATTGGTCCTCACTTTTTTACTTCTAGCCATCCTTATTCTAACGAAATGCTACACGGATCCACTTCAAAGAATGGTGTTCTTTCTAATCTTGGTTGATTTTTTGTTCAGCCTTTCATTGCTGGTCAGTTTGGTAATCACTCCATCAAGCTCAGTTGAATGCAAGACCACGATTTATATTTCGGTCTTTGGAAGGACCAGCTCGTTTTTCTGGTCAGCCTCATTTGCTCACGCACTGATGAAGATAATGGAAGCCAATAATTTCACCCCAATGGAGAAACTGATGAAATACTATACAACATTCTCCTTGTCTCTACCAGCTATTATTGCTTTGGTCTTTGTCTCAACCCCTTTGGTGGTCTATGACCCAGACGACAAAAGATGCGGAAGATATGTAACCATCGGTCAATTTGACTATTCATACTTTCTGCTTTCTGGAGTGCCCTTGCTCCTCAGTTGTGTCATGAGCATCTATTTCTATTTGCGAACAGGCTGGCACATCAAGTCTTTTCTAGCTAAGGAATCGGGCATGGCTCGAGAACTCCTTGTTCTTATGGTTTATCCAGCAACTATGATTGTTTGCTGGCTTCCATATCTTATTTGGAATCTAGTTTACATGTTTATTGACCTTGATTCTACCCTCGCTGTGATACCAAAATTCTGTCTCGGACTACATGGGTTTTTGAACAGCTTAGCATATGGACTCTCGAAAAAAACACGAGAAGATCTGAAAAGCTTATGCGCAAAATCCCAACCAGAAGATAACTCGCAGCAAACGGAACCACATACAGCTACTCAAGAATTAAGCTTTGCTGGTGAGCTCTGAGAGAAGATAGAAAATTATTGAGTATATTTTCATATGATTTTTTTTTTTCCCTATTCGATGAGAACGAAAGATTGAATAAAAATGATAGTTTTAGTGTAGTGGTTGAGAAGTGCCTCAAATTAAAGTAGCATTGCTGAACAATATCACTTGGTTGGTTCAAATATCTAAGTTCTTTAAATCTCATACTTATGAACCAAAAACGCATCAAGCAAATTAGCAATAACGGTGAACAACTAAAAATAACATGGACAATAGTACAGAGTTCAAAATAATGTATCATTGAATCTTCATTAGGAGCATGCTGAGAGAATTCATTTATCAATTAGTTTATGTTGGGAAATCAGAGTGTATATGACGCTATAACATGATTAAATCATGCCTAAGAGAAGAAGTCTATAAAGGAATTTAGATATGCCTTTGAATTTTCTCCATAGTGCCAAAATCGGTTTGATTGACCTGATAGAGGAGATCCGAATCCCACTTTTATAGCAGCATAAACGCATTGTCTCAAAGGCAGAAAGGGGGAAAATATTGGTGATTAGATGCTCCTTCATAATACTAAAAATTCTACATTTTTTCTTTTTTCCATCCTTAATTAGAGCGAATTACATTACAAACTCTAATTCTTTAAAGGTCAAGGAATCTCAATAAAAGACTCGTTCCTTGCTGCTACGCAAAGGTAAATGTTGGATAGTTTCAGTTGCAACGAGGATAAATTTGAGAGTTCTATTGACCATTACTACAAGGTTTGCTAAGATGCAACCTTTGCTGCAAACTGATGCTTTTATGGATCGTAAATTTAATTTTGTAAACCGGGTTTATTGGGCTGATTTAAATTAATTGTTCCATTTTGTTCAAAAGAACAAGTTTCTTTGCCTCATTGTTTCAAAAACCCACTCAGCAAAGGACCTGATGGACAACTCTCTCTTCACTGGATCAGACTTTACAACTCCAATCTCACTTCAAGGTGGTCAAACAATATTCATTTCTTACTTTCCAACCGCATTGGCCGACACTATTGCTTCGTTGCTCTCATTGACCGCTACCTTTGCATTCCTCGTTATTCTTTGGTTTACTAAATTTTACAAACAACAACTTCTCACGATGGTGTTCTTTCTCCTGTTTGCTGATTTCACTGTCAGTTTTGCATTCTTCAGTGTATTGATATTTTCACCATCAAGTGCAAGTGAATGCAAAATGGTATTTTTCATATCCTTTTTCGGAAGGAATAGCTCACTTTTTTGGTCTGTCTCATTTGCTCATGCATTGAAGACAGCTGTGGAATCTAAAGATTTCTCGCCGGCAGCCAGACTTATGAGATACTATTATATATTTGCAGTTTATCTCCCGATAATTATTTCATTGGTCGTTGTGCTATCTCCGTTGGTGGTTTATAACCCAGACCTACAAAAGTGTGGTAGATACGAGACGGTCGGACAATTTGATTACACATATTTTCTGCTTTCTGGAATGCCATTACTTCTGAGCTGCTTATTAAGCATCTATTTCTACCTACGAACGGGGTGCCGTCTCAAAACTTTATTTAATGGAACTGCCGCTAAAACTAGGGACGCCCTTGTGCTGGTACTCTATCCTGCAATAATGATCATTTGCTGGGGTCCAAACCTCGTTTGGAGCTTGCTTTCAATGGCAAAGACGCTAGATCCTGCTTTGTTAGTCTTCCCTAAAGTGTGTTTAGCAATGCACGGATTTTTGAATAGCTTGGTGTATGGACTCGCGCAAAAAACGAGACAAGACCTCAAAGGTCTTTGCTGTTCGAAACATGCGCCGGCACAAGAAGAGATTACGCAGCGAATGCTTTCAATGATTCCAGATCCCATCGATCATGATGCTAATGTAGACGACGAGACAAAATACATTGACACCAATGTATGACAATTATAAAAAACACGTCAATATTCCCTTTCATATTTTTAATATGAACTTGAAGTTGAAAAAATATCCAAAGTAATTGCGCATTTTTAGTCTCTAAAATTCTTAAAGATGCTCCAATAATCCAAATATAACTGAAGTTCATTCAGATAAGTTTCTTTATCTCTTTTGTTTTAAATGACTTCGCGAGAGAATCTTTCCCATGAAATGCTGTCAATCTTAACTGAAATTTTTTAGGGTATCAAATAAGAACCCTCAATTAAAGCGAGAATTATCTGTATGCAATTTTGTGTACTTAGAGGAACTTTCATTTAGGTTTCAGCTAAATGACATTGTATTACATGGTAACCTTAAAAGCCAAGTTATAAGTAATGAATGTGAAGACTTTTCGTCCAATCGCTCTGTACTAGATTCAAATATGCTCATATTTCTTGAATATCAGTACTGTTACTCTCCACACAACGAATTAAGGAAAATGAAGTTAAAAGACATTGAGCTTTGCATCACTCGTTCGAATAACATAGCAAGTTCGATTTCTCCATACCACTACTCTCTGAACTTGCGTATTCAATGGCCATCTTCTATATTTAGAAAACACTGAAAAAACAAATTATCATATCAAAAGTTAAACGGCTTTATCAAAATAGTTTCTGACATGCTATTGTAAAATATTCCAAATACGATCTGACGATTGCAATTCAAAGAAATATTTTCAAAAAAAATTAAAAACCTTGACAGAAGCGACTGAAAAGCACGTGGACAATGAGCGGAAACATTAAATTCTTTACTTATGCAGGCATCACGAACAATCACCTTTTCGGAAGCACCGCTTTGGACAAAGCCCAAGAAGTAATTGCATTAGTTCGGTTATTCATTGAATCAGAGTACCTTTAAAACAGAAGCACAAGGAATCTTAACGAAGGTGAAAATCATGGAGGTCAAACCCGAAGAACGCCAGAGACTCAACACAAAAAACGGCGTGTGGTTTTGTAAAGTAGATCAACGAGATATCGCGTATTTGAGTAAATTTTTTGATTTTCTGGGGCTTACTCCCAATTTCATAGCTCTTTGCAACATCAATTACCCAGAGAGACATGCCTTCGCGATGATGGACGTAAATCTAATTTCTTTCACAAGTTTTTAATCTTATCTTGGCTACAGGATCTTGAAAGAGAGCTCGAAAGCAGAGTTCCAGGAAATCAAGTGGACTACAGTGATATGGAAAATATAACTAAGCAAGCGAAAAAAATCGTAAGCCCGGTGCTGCTAAGATATGACAACCTTCAAGCATTGGATAAATTATATGAAGCGCAGCACAATGTGGATGCTATTCAGGTGGTGATGAATCAAAACATTCAACAAGTGATGGAAAACACTCAAGACATTGAAGTAATATCGATTTTTTACAATAGAGAGTTTACAAATGAATTATTTGCACAGGAAGTTAGAGGGAAAAGTGAGAGTATGAAAGTGATGGCTGGTCAATTCGAGAAAGGCGCGCACCAGCTTGAAAGGCAGATGTATTGGAGAAATATGAGGCTGAAAATCATAATCTGCTTGATTATTTTGTCCGTCATCTTATATATTGTTGTGCCGATCGCGGTCAAATTCTCTAGGGATAATAATAATAGCGAGAATGAGAATACCAACAATAACGAGACGCCACAAAATACTACGAGCAACGGGACACTGCGTTTCCGATTTTAAGAAGCTATTTTGTTAATAGGTCAATCGTAAATTTGATAAACAACTCCTATGTATTGTCTCGTTGAATTTCATTCATATTCATAATTCGAAATCACCTTCAAATGTGTGTTGTAATCTGAGAAATATCTGAAAAATTGAAATAGTCGTTCAAGGAGAGGCTGCTACTTCAGGTCTCACCGGATTGCCAGAAAGACTGAGTATTCCTAGGTTAGTCAAGCTGAGATTTGGCCCGATAGCCTTTCCACCTCTGACACTAATGTTACTTTTTCTAATCTGAGCTCGTTCAAATTTTTCCACGTCGTACTCTTTCCGATACTTATAACCCTTTTATCTCCGATTTTGTTATGATTCAGAAAGCCTCTAAGTCTGTTCCCAACTGCCTTTTTCAGAACGCTCACACTATAATTCTTATCGTTTTCTCATTCTCTCATTCTATATGGTTGATAGAACTCTCTGGTGCAAACACATCTTCAGCATCAATTTCCCCAAGAGGTGCTTCACCTTCCTTGACTCCTGACACATGTGAGGATATATCTCTCTGAACGGGTTTTGGTTATCAGAGTTATTATGAGCGGCAGTTACGACAATCAGGACGGATCATGACATCTGATCCCCATCGCGCTGTTGCTCCTGCACTCTCATATTCTTTGACAAGAGCAATACTCAGAGTACTTTGAGGAAATGCAGGAGTGGTTATCTAAGGATTGGCTGTCGATTTCTCTTATTGGTCCGGTCAGGCTGTTAACTAGGTTTCATCTGTTTTCAAATATGCTTTGCTATGATGAAGGCTTGAAATAAACAGTTTCAGTCTGCAGCTGAGAATCAGCTTTCTTGAACCCAGTGAGACCGATCTGAATTGCATTTTCAAGTTTTCGTTGCTTTTTTTGGTTTTGCTTCAAGGCTTTCCATTATATCTGTCTGGTTATTCAGGATTTCTTTTAGAGAGAAATATCGCTTTCATTTTTCTCCGCTGGGGTATTAACTTCAATCATTAGTTTATG